>Ga0182024_10000205_pt1 | contig 142051 bp, 150 predicted proteins | sample P32metaG_FD_120480 | JGI IMG/M metagenome (GOLD analysis project Ga0182024, IMG submission 120480) | Permafrost microbial communities from Stordalen Mire, Sweden - P3-2 metaG (Illumina Assembly) | ecosystem: Environmental > Terrestrial > Soil > Wetlands > Permafrost | place: Sweden: Stordalen...
CATGAAAGGTATGACGTGTGTCAGCATCGTTCTCCTTCTCGGTGCTTAGTGGCTTGCGGAGGACGCGCCCCCGATGTAGATGGCAGTCAGGATGGCGAAGATGAAGGCCTGCAGCCCGGCGATCAGAACCGCCTCAAACAGGAAGAGGATCACGCCCAGAGGCAGAGTAAGCCAGGCCAGAAGCTGCAGTCCGAGAAGCACGGCGAGGCTGCCCGCCATGAAGTCGATCAGCAGATGGCCCGCCAACAGGTTCGCCCAGAGCCGGATGGTGAGCGAGAGGGGCCGCAGTACGAAGTTGGAGATCATCTCCAACGGGAAGATCAGGATCAGCATCGGCCCACCGACGCCCTTCGGGATCAGGCTCTTAATGTACCCGACGGGACCGTGGGCCCGCACTCCTTCGACGTTGTATGCGACGAACACGCCGAGCGCGAGCACGAGCGGAACCGCCAGGTTCGTCACCGCGGCATAGATCTGGAAGGACGGGATGTGCGCGCCGAACAACTTGAACGTGTTCTGGGAGTCGACTGGCAGGGGGATGTAGCCGATCAGGTTCGAGACGAGGATGAAGATGAACAACGTAAAGATGACCGGGAACCATTTCTTGGCCCGTGCTTCGTCCATGTTGTCGCCCGTCACCTGTTTCATCAGCCCGTACCCGCCCTCCACGGCCACCTGCAGACGCCCTGGGCGCTCTTTCATGTGCCGCGCGACGTACACCATGATCCCGAGCGTGATAATGGTCGCGAGCAGCAGGTACAGAACGCCCTTGTCGAACTGCAGCGGGCCGGCGATCCCGAACCACTTTTCGAGGTGAAAGCTGTCGATCACCTTGAAGTTTTCGTTTTTGTGCCCCTTTATCCCGAAGCCGACCGCGAACGCCACGAGCCCCACCACGTAGACGAGCCCGATGCCCAGGACGAGCTTGCGGGTTTTGCTCATCCCTCCCGTGGCCTGCGTCGCGTGCTCGACCGTGCTCATCGAGCCACCTCCCGTCCCGGTGGCGACGTCGGCTTTCCGGAGAGCACCCTGATCGCGAACGCGACCGAATAGGCGCCGAAGATCACGAGCGCCGCCGTCAGGCCGTCGGGGCGGCCGCCGACGACGCCCGACAGGACGATCGCGCCGGCCAGCAGCCAGATCCGCCCAAAGGCCTCAAACAGGTTCAGGCCGAGCTGTGCTCGAGGCGTCTTCGTGTTCCTGATCCAACGCCTGTCAGCCTCGGCGAGGATCCGCTGCGCCACCCACGCTCCCGCTCCGATCGCGAAGCCGAGCGCGGGGGCCCCGAACGCAAGCGCGATCGGCGTCGCGACGGCGAGCAGTACCACGTCGAGATAGCGCAGGATCAGCATTGAGCTGCTCTCCACAAAGGCACCGGCGCCCCCCCCGAGGGAGGACTCCCGGGAGAGAGCTCGAGCGGCGATGTCCACGTCACGGGGTATCACCTTCGAGCGCTTCTAAAAGACAGCACCTGCGCCTGCGAGAAAATCCGAGTGAAATCGGAGTGATAATCGCGCCCTGTGAAGGGCACGGCGAGTGGTTCTTCGGTGGCGTCGAAGTCGGACATCTGTGTAGGGCCACCCTACAGACGAGAAAGTCCGCGCGCTGTTTGCGCTCGGAACCGTCGAGTCAATCCCTCAACTGTCTGCGGCGGCTCGCGTAGTCTACCCAAACTTGGACTTCGTAACAAGTTTGTGACACACGCTACGCTATTCAGGACCGGTAGTTTTTGCGAAAACGACGCCCTGCCGGCGGGCTCGCATATTCGCCGGCCAGCGCCAGCGCGCGGCCAGCGACACGATCGCCACAGCCGCCGCGATCGCCACCAGCCCACCGGCGATGTCGAGCAGGAAGTGGTTCCCGGTGGCGAGCACCGCCACGGCGGTGACGCACGGGTAGAGGACGGCCAGCGAGCGCACCCAGGTGCGCTTTGAGATCCGCCACAGGGCGATCGTGCACCACACCGCCCAGGCGATGTGCAGCGAGGGCATCGCGGCCAGCTGGTTGGCCTGAGAGGCCAGCACGCCCGTGTGCCAGCCGCCGAAGGCATGGGTGGAGGCGACCACGTCGGCGTACCCCTTGAGCATCCGGGGCGGGGCCACCGGATACAGCCAGAACACGGCGAACCCGAGCAGGTTCACAACCACGAGCGTATTGCGCAGAGGCCGGTAGAGGTCGGCCCGCTTCCACCACAGCCAGCCCAACAGGCCCAGGGTGACGATGAAGTTGGCGTTGTCGTAGTAGAGGCTCAGCAGCAGCCCCAGCGTGTGATGTCGGGCCAGCCAGCGGTCGAGCGTCAGCTCGGGGTGAAGGTGAAGCGAGCGCTCCAGCTGAAGCACGCTCTGGGCGTGGGCGATCGCGAGGTTCAGGCGCAGCGGCGCGAGGTTGTTGATCGCGTCGTAGACCCAGCACAGCCAGCCGATCACGAGCAGCTCGCCCCACCAGCGCGGCCGCGTCTGCGCGGGGGCCAAGGGCGCCGGGACCGTCAGGCCGCCCTTCCCCGCGACGCCCCCCGGGGCCGGGGCGGTGATGTCGCTTGTGGCGCTTGACAAGCTTTCGATCTTATCGGCCGGTCAGGGCGCAACCGCCTGGAGACCACGGCCTGCAAGCGTCTCGAGGACCCGCGGCAGGGCCGCCGCGGTGCGCCGCCAGGAGTCGGCGGCCGAATAGTCGTCGGCGTCGTGCAGGAGCAGCACCGAACCCTCCCCTGCGCCATCGGTCACGCGCATGGCGATCGACGCGGGTGTCGCCTGCTTCTGCCAGTCCTTGCCCGCATGACTCCACAGCAGCGTTCGCCACTCGTGGGCTCGCGCGATCCTCAATGCGGAGGCGTTCAGCACTCCGTAGGGCGGGCGATACAGATCGATGGCGCGGCCGCTGGCCCGCTCGATGGTGTCCTGCGCGCGGGCGATGTCCGCGCGCACCTGCCACGGCGCCAGCCGCAGCAGATTGCGATGACGGTCGCAGTGCAGCCCGATCTGATGGCCGGCAGCGACTATCTCCTGCGCGAGCGAGGGGTTTCGCCGCACCTGCTCTCCGACCAGGAAGAACGTCGCACGGATGCGCTCCCGCGCCAGGATCTCCAACACCGCGGGCGTGCCCTGCGGGTGCGGCCCGTCGTCGAAGGTGAGCGCGTAGCCGGTCCCGCTCGACGTGCGGTCCTCAAGGCCCAGCGGCGCGCGCAGGCCGGGCCAGACCCACGCCGCCAGTCCCGGAAGCACGTAGGTCATCATCGACATTGCGGCCAGCGCCCGCATGGTTGGACTGATGGGGCTGCGATGATTGTCGGTGGACATGGTCGATCTTGTGCTGGGAATCGGGGCAGCGGTGGGCGCGTCGAGCCTTTACAGCCTAGGGATCGCCCTCCAGGCGATGGATGCCAAGCAGGCGCCCGCACACGAGCACCTGCGCCTGGCGCTGATGCGCAACCTGTTCAGACGCACGCGCTGGCTGGCCGGCACCGGCCTGTCGGTACTCGGCTGGCCGCTGCAGGTCGTCGCCCTGCTGCTGGCTCCGCTGGTGGTGGTCCAGCCGACGCTCGCCGCCGGCCTTCTGGTTCTGCTGTTCCTCGCGCAGCGGATGCTCGGCGAGCATGCGGGACGCCGCGAGCACGTGATGATGTGCGCGATCGTGATCGGCGTGTTCGGCGCCGCCCTGACGGCTCCCAACCGGGCGACGACCCAGGCCTCCGATCTGACCATCACGATCGTCCTGGTCGTGCTGGCGGTGTCGAGCTTCCTTCCCTATCTGTTCCGCCTGTTCGACCGGCCCTCACCAGCGACGGTGACCATGCTCGGCGCCGGACTGGGCTTCGCCTGGAGCGGGGTGGCGACGAAGCTCGCCTCCGATGACCTCTCCCAGGGACACCTCGGCCTGGCCGTCGCGTGGGGTCTGTCGACCGCGGTGGCCTCCGGGGTGGCGGTGATCAGCGAGATGAGCGCATTGCAGGCCCGCCCGGCGATCCAGGTGGCCCCGGTGGTGTTCGTGACTCAGACGGTTGTTCCGGTGGTGCTCGCCCCGCTGCTCTTCGGCGAACGCTTCACGGACACTCCCCTCAATGGAGTTCCGCTCGCCGCCTCGCTGGCGCTGCTGATCGGCGGAGCAGCGATGCTCGCCCGCTCCCCGCTGCTGCTGGCGCTGATGGAAGGTGAGCGCACGAGCCACCCGAGCGGCTCGGCGCCGAGGCGATCAGATCCCAGCCACGAGACGATCCCCTCGACCTTCGCCAGCGACGAGGAGGAGCCGTCGACTTCGACGACCAGGACATCGCCCGCTCGCATCGGACGCTGAGGAAGCCGGCCGCTGGCCGTCAGCCTCAGGGCGCCCTGCACGGGGGTGGCTCCGGCGGTGCGCGCGAGCACCAGCTGACCCACCGACAGCCCGCCGCGCGGCTGCACGTAATAGAAGTGGTGGCTGAGCCCGAGGGCGCGAGCCTGCCGGCGGAGCGTCCCACGCGTACGCTCCCACCGAAGGGGCCCTGAGCCCGGCACTTCCGGCAGCACCTCGTCTCCCGCCGAGTGCAGGCTTGCAATCGTCATGTGCGACGGCACTCCCGCGTCGTCGGTGAACGAGATATGGATACCGCGGCCCGCGAGCTCGCCGGCCAGGAAGGGCACATCGCGGGCGGGTGCACGCACGATCACCCCCACCTCGCGCTGGCTCGTATTCACGCGAGCGAGCGGGTGCACGTGAAGGATCTTGGTGGCAAGAGCCGTCACCTCATCGGTCGACATCATCCAGGCCCCCACTCCCACGAGCAGCACGAGCTGGAGCGCCAGCGCGGACAGCCGCAGGCGCCACTGCGGGATCGGACGTACGCGCCGGGGCGTGTGCAGCACCGAGTCCACCGCGGTGGCCTGCACCTCGGGCAGGTCGCTCGAGGTGCTTGTAAGCGCCTGCTCCTCGCAGGCGAAGCTCGCCTCCACGTGCTCGCGCAGCTCGTCCGTGTCGTTTGCGAGCCTGAGGAGCTGCAGGGCGGCCATCGCGCGCGTGTTCAGCCGTGCGTGCCCGACGGGCAGCCCGTAGGAGACCACCGGGGTGCCCGCCGCCCTGGCCTCCAGGCAGGTGACGCCGCCGGTGGAGTGCACGAGCACGTCCGCCGCGGCCAGGAGCTCGGGCATCCGGTCGGTGAATCCGTACACGCGCACCCGGGACTCGTCGGCGAAGCTCGAACGAAGCCTGCTCGCCACCTGATCGTTCCGTCCGGCCAGGCAGGCGATGGTGCTCACCTCCGGCACCCTGATGAACTCGCGCACGGCTCCGGCGATGTCGCCGACGCCCCAGCCGCCCCCGGAGACAACCACGACGCGGCCCTCCTCGGGCAGGCCGAGCGCACGGCGCGCACCGAGCGGCGAGCGCGGCTCGAGGAACTCGGCAGATATCAGCGGGCGCACGAGCGTCACGCTCCCCGGCCCGGCGATTCGCTCGACCGGTGAGACCGACTCGCCGTACATCACGAGATGCATGTCGATGCCCGGCTGCGCCCAGAAGAACAGCCCCGTCAGGTCGGTGATCGTGGCGACGGTCGGAGCGCTCACCACGCCGGTGCGCCGAAGCCGAGCCAGCACGACGGTGACCGCGGGGTAGGTGGAGACGATGACGTCTGGGTCATGCTCGGCGATGCTGCGCGCCAGCGGGCGCGAGCCGAACAGGCAGAGCAGCCGTCGCGCGAACATCCGGACTGGCGCCACGTGCTTCAGCAGCCAGTAGACCGCGGTGTATGTGCGCGGGATGAAGCGCAGCTGGACGCGGTAGCCGTCCTCGACGATCGGTCGCACGAAGGGCCCCATCGCCGCGAGGCCGTCGATGATCGTGACCTCGGCCTGCTCGGGAGCGTCCTTTAGCTGTTCGGCGAGCGCCCGCGCAGCCGCGGCGTGGCCCTCGCCCACGTCGGCCGACAGAATCAGGACGCGGCGCGGGCCGGGGGCCCGGCGCACGGTAGGTTTGCGTTGGAGACGTCGCATAAAGGATCGAGTCTCGCCCGCGCAGCGAAGTCCGGCGCGAACGTGCACCGCGGACAGAAACCCCCAGCGGATGCAACGGCTAGCACAGTTTACCGAGCGCGTCAAACACTGGCAGGTGGCCTAGACGTAACAATGGGCATATACCGGCCGCGATCCCGACAACCCGCCCGCAGACAGCCGCAGGGGCGCCTGGACGCCTAGGCCCCGCAATCCGCGCGAGGACGGGTTCAGGCGGGCTGCAGGCGCTGGGAGTGCTCGGCCTGGTTGGCGTGGTGACGAGCGTCTTCCTGTTGACGGCCGGCATCGCCACGCACCCCTCCCAGTACACCCCGGAGCGCAGCGGCGGCTGGCCCGGCTGGATGGCCGGTCCCCTGGAGGGGCTGGGAGTGGGCATCAGCAGCGACGGCTTCGAGGCGCTCATGCTGATCATGTGCGTGAGCTATGTGCTCGTCCTGTTGGCCGCCAGGGCGCTGCCGGCGCGCGCGATCATGGCGGCGATCGTGGCGGCATACGTGATTCTGCTGCTCGGGCCGCCGCTGATCTCCCAGGACGTCTTCGGCTACTTGAGCTTCGCTCGTCTGGGAGCCCTTCACAGCCTCGACCCTTACACCCACGTGGCCGCCGAAGCGCCCACCGACCGGGTATTCGCGTTCATTGGATGGCCCTTCCTGCACTCCCCCTACGGCCCGTTGTTCACGCTCGCAAGCTATGCGACGGCTCCACTGGGGCTCGCGGGCGGCCTGTGGGCCTTCAAGGCGGTCGCGGTGACCTCCAGCCTCGCCGCGGTCGCGCTGATCGCGCGGGCCGCCGGGCGGCTCGGTCACTCGCCGCTGTGGGCCGCGGCGTTCGTGGGCTTGAACCCCGTGCTGCTCGAGCTCGCCATCGGCGGCGCGCACAACGACACGCTGATCCTCCTCTCGCTCGCCGCGGCGATGGTGCTGAGCGCCGCGGCCAGTCCACGCTTTCGCGCCGCCGCGGTCGCGCTGGTCGCGGGAATCGGCATCAAGGTGACGGCGGGACTGGTGCTGCCCTTCCTCATCCTCGCGCCGCCACGCACGCGCGAGCGCCTGGCGGTGGCGGGCACCGCGGGACTGGCCCTGCTGGCGCTCGCCGCAGTGGGCCTGATCGGCTTCGGCACGCACGCGCTGGGCTTTCTCAGCGCAGTGGGTGAGCAGCAGCAGCTGGTGGCGACCCACAGTATTCCCGCCGAGACCGCGCGTCTGGTCGGGCTGAGCGGCACGCCGACGTGGTGGCGCCACGTGTTCGTCGGCGTGTTCCTGGCGGTGCTCGCCGGCGCGCTGTGGCGGACCGCACGCGGCGCTGACTGGCGCGTGGCCGCTGGATGGACGACGCTCGCGCTGCTGTTCTCAACGGCGTGGTTTCTGCCGTGGTACGTGATCTGGGCGCTGCCCCTAGCCGCGGTCAGCGGCGATCGGCGTCTGCGGGCCGCCACGCTCATCTTCTGCACGTACGCGGTCCTCATCCACCTGCCGCTCGCGAGCTCCGTGCTCAACCCGCCGGGACCCAATCGGCATCCCGTCGCCAGCCGACACGGCGGACATCCCGGACCCGCCGGCAGCGGACACCGCGTCGATCTCACCGGTTTCAAGATCCCTGGCTACTCCGCTGTCGATCTCCGCTGGTGAGGCGTCCGGGCGCAGCCGCCGCAGGCGAATCGCATCCAGGCGCCTGAACTTGAGGATCTCGAGCACGTACACCAGGTACACGCTCGCCGCCACGACGATCAGTCCGAGCGCGACCATGACGAGCGTCCAGCCGGTGTGCAGGTGGCCTTTGTGGTTTGAATAGGGGACGAACCGCAGCGCCAGCGCCAGCCCCGCGAGCAGCAGCGTCCAGGCATACAGATAGGCGATCGTGCGACGAGAGGAGAAGCCGATGCGGGCCATGCGATGGTGGAAGTGCTCACTGTCGGGCCGGTAGATCGGCTGCTTGTACTTCAGGCGCTTGAGCACCACGAAGGTGGTATCGAGAAACGGCACGGCCAGCAGGATCAGAGGCAGCACGAAGGAGACGACCGCCGCCGTCTTGACCGCCGCCTCGACGGTTATGACGCCCATCAACAGGCCGAGCAGGTTGGCGCCGCAGTCGCCCATGAAGCTCGACGCCGGCGGGAAGTTGTAGATCAGGAAGCCCAGCGCCGCACCGGCCGTCAGGGCCGCGAGCACGCCCGGCTGCTGGCGGCCCAGGTCGAATGCGATAACGGCCATGGCGGCGGCGATGATCGCGCAGACACCCGCCGTCAGCCCGTCGACGCCGTCGGAGAAGTTGACCACGTTCATCATCGCGACGAGGCCGATCACGGTCAGCAGCGGCCCGGCGTTCGTGACGCCGGCATTCGGGAACGACAGCCGGCCGATGAAGGGCAGCGTGATCGCCTTCACCGCCACCCCGAAGTGCACGACGATCACGGCCGCGAGCACCTGGCCGGCCAGCTTGGCCGCCGGGGGCAGCTCGAAGCGGTCGTCGAGAGCGCCGACCGCTGTGATCAGGCCGGCGGCGATGAGCACGCCGTCCCACAGCTGATGTTCTTTGTAGTAGCCGGCGGGCAGCCAGATCAGGGCGGCCACCAGCACCCCGCCGAAGATCGCAAGGCCACCCAAGAGCGGCGTGGGATTCTCTGACAGGCCTCGCTCGCGCGGTTGGTCGATCGCGCCCACGGCCCTCGCGATCCGCATCGTGACCGGGGTCAGCAGCGCGGTCACGGCCGCGGCAGCCAGAAGGGCGTAAAGCGCGTCGAGCTCGTTCGGATGCGCCATCGACTAGCGCACAGCATCGCAGGCGCCGAGGTCGCAGGCGCCAAGCCACCCGCCTGGGGTCCCGCGCGGTATCGGCCCAACGCGCCCTCCCCGCGCACGAAAACCCCCGCTCAGAGCCGTTGTGAGCGTCTGTGAGCGCCCTACACGCGCACCGGAGCGCCCGCCGAGAGCGCCTCATACAGCGGGTAGCGCTCGACGATCGCGCCCACCCGCTCGGACAGCTCGGCGGCCCGGGTGTCGTATTCCGGCGTCAGAGCCGCTGCGAGGATGCGACCGACCTCCGTGAAGTCGTCGTGCCGCAGGCCCCGCGTGGCGAGAGCCGGCGTGCCGATGCGCAGGCCCGAGGCCTCCATCGGCGGACGCGGGTCGAACGGCACCGCGTTGCGGTTGACCGTGATGTCGATCTCCGCCAGGCGGTCCTCCGCCTGTTTGCCCGTCAGCGCCGGCTCTGAGTCGCGCAGGTCGACCAGGATCAGGTGCACGTCGGTGCCGCCGGTGAGAACGTTGACGCCATGGCCCGCCTGCAGGAGCTCCCGTGCCAGGGCCTGGGCGCCGTCCACGGTGCGGCGCTGACGCTCTGCGAACAGCTCGCTGGCCGCGATCTTGAACGCCACCGCCTTGGCCGCGATCACGTGCTGAAGCGGCCCGCCCTGCTGACCCGGGAATACCGCCGAGTCGATCTTCTTCGCGTGCTCCTGCTTGCACATGATCACGCCTGCGCGCGGGCCGCCGAGCGTCTTGTGGGTGGTCGTGGTCACGACATCGGCGCCATGCTCGATCGGGCTGGGATGCAGGCCGGCCGCGACGAGACCCGCGAAGTGAGCCATGTCGACCATCAGCAGCGCACCGACCTCGTCGGCGATCTCGCGAAAGCGCGCCAGCTCGAGCTGGCGCGAATACGCCGACCAGCCCGCCAGGAGCAGCTTCGGACGGCGCTCGCGCGCGATGCGCGCCACCTCGTCCATGTCGATCAGGCTGCTGTCGCGGTCGACCTCATAGGCGGCGATCTCATACAGCCGGCCGGACACGTTGATCTTCATGCCATGCGTGAGATGGCCGCCATGGGCGAGCGAGAGTCCCATGATCGTGTCCCCCGGCTCGAGCAGAGCGTGGTAGACTGCGGCGTTCGCCTGTGCCCCGGAGTGCGGCTGGACGTTTGCGTGCTCTGCGCCGAACAGCGCCTTGGCGCGGTCGATCGCCAGCTGCTCGGATATGTCCACCCACTCGCAGCCTCCGTAGTAGCGACGACCGGGATAGCCCTCGGCGTACTTGTTGGTGAGCACCGAGCCCTGGCATTCGAGCACCGCCCGCGGGACGAAGTTCTCCGAGGCGATCATCTCCAGCGTGCGCTGCTCGCGCTCCAGCTCTCCCCGCAGGACCTCGGCGATCTCGGGGTCGACGTCCGCGAGCGGGCGGTTGAAGTAGTCGGGACTCAGCTCGGACATGGCGCTCTCCTTGGCAGGCGATGACGGCGTGAATGCCCAGGCGCGCGGCGGATTGGCTGACCGCTTCCCGGTGGTCGCTTCCACCTCTAGCGCCAGTCGCGGCAGCCATTGGGAGGCTAGCAGGAGCCGGTGCGCTCCTAACGTGCGATCGGCTCCGCGTGCCAAGCGGCGACGCGGGTCAGGCAAGCGCGTGTTCGATGTCCCCGAGCGCCAATGCGCCCTCGCGGACGACGCTGAAGGCGCCGTTGCGCTCATAGTCGCGCAGGTCGAGCACGGTTGAGGCGGTGCCCGGCAGCTCGCCGCCGTCGAGCGCGAGTGCGGCCCCGAGGAGCAGCTCGCGCGGCACCTCAGCGAGCCGCCGCGCCTCGGGCCCGCCGGACCGGTTGGCGCTCGACTGCATCATCGGCCTGGGCATCGCCTGCAGCGCTGCCAGCGCGTCGCTGAGCCGTGGCACACGCAGCCCCAGCGAATCGCGGCCTTCCCCCGCGGGGCCGCAGGCCAGCGGGAAGCGGCGAGCGCGATTGGGAAGCAACAGCGTCACCGGGCCGGGAAGCAGCGCCTCGATCGCCCGGCGCTCGGCGGTACCCAACTCTCCGAGCGCCTGCACGGCGCGCTCCCGATCGAAGAACATCACCGCGGCGGGACGGTCCGCCGGGCGGCCCTTCAGCTCATACAGGCGCCTGACGGCCCGCCCGTCGTCGGGGTCGCAGCCCAGCCCGTAGACGGTGTCAGCCGGAAACACGGCCACTCCGCCGGTCGCCAGACACCTCTCGAGGCGGGCCGCGTCCCCCGCATCGAGGACTCCGATCATCCGTCGCGCTCGCCGACGACGACCCTCTCCACCCCTGCCAGGTCGCGCTCCGTGCGAACGGCGGAGAAGCCCGCGAGGCCGACCAGGTCGGTGACCTGTCTCGCATGGCCGGCGCCCACCTCGAGCGCCACCACCCTGACCCGGCGGCGCTCTGACAGAAGCGCGAGCAGCGCCCGAATCGCCGCGAGCCCATCGGGTCCGGCGAACAGCGCCTCGAGGGGCTCGTGGCGGAGGATCTCGGGAGCGAGCTCCACGCGTTCTGACTCGGCGACGTACGGCAGGTTGGACAGAACCGCGTCAAACTCATCGGGGATGTCCCTGAGCAGGTCCGCATGCAGCCATTGCACGGCGAGGCCCAAGCGCCGCCCGTTGGCTCGGGCCAGCTGAAGCGAGCTCTCACTCAGGTCGCTGGCGCTGAGGTGCAGGTCCGGGCGCTCGTCCTTCAGCGCGAGCGCCACCGCGCCGCTGCCGGTGCCGACATCGAGCACGCGCGCGCCGCCTGAAAGCGTGAGGCCCACCTCGACCAGCAGTTCGGTCTCCGGACGCGGCACGAGCACGCGGCGGTCGACGGTGAGATCCAGATGGCGGAAGCCTCGGTGCCCGACGATGTAGGCGACCGGCTCGCGCTCCACCGCACGCCGGCGCACGGCGTCCTGATAGGCGCGCACGGCGGGGCCCTCCACGACCAGATCCCGGTCGATGAGCAGTCGCTCGCGCGCCACCCCGAGCACGTGCGCCAGCAGCACTTCGGCATCCAGCCGGGGGGTTTCGCACCCGCCCGCCGCGATCGCGGTGATGGCGCCATCGAGTGCGTCGCGCGCCGGCGTACCCCTCATGCAGCCGCCTGCGCCTGCAGGCGCAGGCGCTTCTCGTCCGCCTGCAACGCGGCGGTGAGCTCGTCCAGCTCCCCCTGGAGAACCTGATCGAGGTTGTGCACGGTGAGCTTGATCCGATGGTCGGTCACGCGCCGCTCGCCGTAGTTGTAGGTGCGAATCTTCTCCGCCCGGTCGCCCGTACCCACCTGCGAGCGGCGGTCGGCCGCCAGCTCGGCCTGCTGTTCAGCCAGCGCCCGCTCATAGATCCGCGCCCTCAGCACGCGCAGCGCCTTCTCCCGGTTCTGCAGCTGTGACTTCTCATCCTGCATCGACACCGTGACCCCAGATGGTCCGTGCGTGATGCGGACGGCCGAGTCGGTCGTGTTCACGGACTGCCCGCCCGGCCCCGAGGAGCGATAGACGTCGATCTGGAGATCGTTCGGGTCGATCTGCACATCGACGTCCTCGGCCTCCGGCAACACGGCCACCGTCGCGGTCGAGGTGTGGATCCGCCCCTGGGACTCCGTCTCGGGCACACGCTGAACGCGGTGGGTTCCCCCCTCGAACTTGAACACCGAGTACGCCCCGTCGCCCTTGACGGCGAACGTGTACTTGCCGTCGCCGATATCCAGTGGCTCGGTCTGCCAGCCGCGGCGCTCGGCGTACTTGACGAGCATGCGGTACAGGTCCCCGGCCCAAAGCCCCGCCTCGTCGCCGCCCGCGCCTCCCTGGATTTCGACGATCACGCTCTTGTCGTCATTCGGATCGCTCTCCACCATCGCCAGGCGGATCGCCTCCTCGAGCGCCTCGATGCGCTCGTGCGCGTCGCTCAGTTCCTGGCGGAGCTCGGCGTCCTCGCCCTCCTCGGAGAGCAGTTCCTCCGCGCCCGCCGCATCGTCGTGGGCGTGGCGCCATTCCCCGGCGAGCTTCGCCGCCGGCTCGAGCTGGCTGTAGGCGCGACCGACCTCGGCGTAGCGTTCGCGGTCGGAGATCACCTCCGGGTCCGTCATCTGCGCGCCTAGCTCGGCGAAGCGCGTTTCTATCTGCTTGACGAGGTCTTCGATCATCGTGAAGACGAGTCTATGAGGCCCCCAGAAACCCCGCCTAGGCCACGACCTCGACTCCGACCAGATCCGCCGACGACAGATCGCCCGGCTTCTCGAGCGCGAGCACCGCCTCCAGCGCCGCGATTGCGACGGCCAGCTGGTCGAGATCCGGCTCCCGCGTCGTGAGCAGCTGCAGCTTCAGGCCCGGCCACATCAGTATCTGCACCCATCGCCTGCGCCGGTTGCGGCCGGCGAACTTGATCAGCTCGAAGGAGATCCCGGCGATGACGGGCACTCCCAGCACCCGAGTGGCCAGCAGCCAGTACCACGCCGGGAGTCCGATCGGCGCGAACACGAAGATCGCGACGATCATCACGACCAGCAGGAAGCTCGTGCCGCAGCGAGGGTGAAGCCTCGAGAAACGCTTGCAGTTGGCGGGCGTCAGCGGGAATTCGGCCTCAAAGCAGGAGATCGTCTTGTGCTCCGCGCCGTGGTACTCGAACACGCGCCGCAGATCGGCCAACCGCGAAAGCAGCAGCAGGTAGCCGAGGAAGATGGCCGTACGCACGAGGCCCTCGACCAGCCAGAACAGAACCGAGGAGCCCAGCTGTTCCTTGATCAGGCTCGTCAGGCCCACTGGAATCAGGAAGAACAGGACGATTGCAAATACGACCGCGACGACCACGGTGCCCGCCCACAGGGCACGCGGTATCTCCTCCTGTCCCGCCTGCCCCTCCTGTGCCTCCTGTCCGTCCCCGGTCTCCTGCTCTCCCTCGAGCGGCGCCATCTGCGCGTTCGCTGAGACCTCGAGCGCACGGAAGCCGATCACGAGCGACCCGCCCAGGGCCACGACTCCCCGGATGATCGGAAGGCGCAGCACACGGTGGCGGGAGAGCGCCGAAGTGAGGGGAAACGCGGTCACCTCGATCTCCCCTGCCGCCGCCTGCCCGGGTGCGCGCCCGCCTTCGCTCAGCTGCTCGTCCGAGGGCTTGCGCACGGCGACCGCCCAGTTGGAGACACCGCGCATCATCACGCCCTCCAGCACCGCCTGCCCGCCCACCGGCGCATCGCGCTGGGCCTTGAGGTCGATCTCGGAGTCGTCGCCGCCGGCGAGGGCGACATTGCCGTTGCCGTTCAGCTCGGCCGGCGTCGTCGGCGCACCCGCGGCGAGGCCCGACGACATCGAGCTACTGTGCGGACCGAGTTTGCGCTGAGTGCAGACGGCCCTTGGCCACCCTGCGCTGGAAGCGCTCGACGCGTCCGCCGGTGTCCATGAGCTTCTGCCTGCCGGTGTAGAACGGATGGCAGTTGGAGCAGACCTCGACGTGCAACTCGTCGCGAGTCGCGCGGGTCATGAACTCGTTGCCGCACGTGCAGCGCACGTGAGCCTGTACATAGTTCGGGTGGATCTTCGGCTTCATCGTGGGACCATTCTAGCGATCGAGCCGCTCACTTCCGTCGAGGCGCTCGGCGGGTAGGGCGTGGCGGCCGGCTGCCTGCACCTGAGCGTGTGCCGCACGCTGCTGCGCATCTGCCGCCCCCTGGCGTTCAGCCAGCGAAAGTGGATCGTCGCCCTGTAGGACGCGGGCGCGAACAGGTTGGTGACCTGCTTGTTGTACCTGAAGGCCTTCACCCCCGGATCGGAGACCCGCCATACGCCCAGCCCCGACGCCGTCACCGTGTGAAACAGCGATTCACCGGATAAAAGCTCCTGGATTTCGATCCGGATCGCCATTCGCACGCTCCCGGGCATCGCAGTCATTTCACCGGCGAACGTCGCGGAACGTTCGCTTTGAGCCGCCCCCGCGACACACTGCTCGAGCGTCGCCGACACGCTCGGCTGCGGCCCTGCGCCGGCGGGCGCTCCCGGCTGGGCGCCCTCCGCGACGGACGCCTGACCGACCGTCGCCAGACACGCAAGCGCGACGGCGCAGGCCGATGAGGCGCGCGGGCGCCATGAGCCGAGGCTCGGGGTTGCAGCAGACGGTGCCATCTTCAAATCGTTTAACACCCTGTTTGCTCACATGTTTCGGAGCATGCTCGGGGCACCGCTCGGAGCAGCCCGCGGCCGGCTCGCGCGTCAGACGATCTGATAGAGGGGACCGTCGCCGCCCTCCGGGGTGGTCAGGCGACCGCCCTTGGCGGTGATCGCCCCACACTGCACGCAGTTTGTGTAGTTCACGATCACATCGACGTCGCCGTGCTCGGGCGCGTCGTCGGGGATCTCGTACACCCCCGCCGGGCACATCCAGCGCCAGGTCTCGGCGATCTCACGGGGAACGTGCTTCTGCACGCGGATGTGGTTGGGCGCGTCATCGCGCGTGGCGTTGCCGGTGATGAACACCGAGGAGAGCTTGTCGAAGGTGTATTTCCCGTCGGGCTTGGGGTAGCTGTCCTTGGTCTTGCCGATGAACATCGGCGCCTCGTCGTTGCGATGCCACGACCAGCGCCCGCCCGGGAAGCGGCCCTTGGTCGCGATCATCAGGTTGACCAGCGGCCCGCCCTGGAGGAAGCCCTTCTGGAACGGCTGCCGGGTATTGCGAACCTCGTAGAGCTCCTTGCCCACGCGCGAGTCCTCGATCGCCTGCTCGTAGGGCTCGAATGAGGACTCGCCGCGCGCGAGCGCCGCGTAGATCGACTCCGCCGCGAGCTTGCCGGAGGTGATCGAGTGGTGGACGCCCTTGAGGGCGACCGTGTCCACCATGCCGCCGGCGTCGCCCACGAGCACCGCCCCCGGCATCGAAAGCTTGGGCATCGACCAGTAGCCGCCCGCCGGAAGCGCCTTGGCGCCCCACGCGACGCGCTCGCCCCCCTCGAGAATGCCCTTGACCAGCGGGTGCATCTTGAACTGCTGGAGCAGGTCGTGCGCCGAGGTCGTCGCGTCCGCGTACTCCAGGTCGATCACGAAGCCGATGCTGACCAGATCATCGCCTGTCCTCTCGTCCTTCATCGGGTACAGCCAGGTGCCGCCGATCTGCCCGTATTTGGAGGACAGCTTCAGCGGCCACGGGCCGACGGTGTGAATCAGGCGATCGAGGGGCTTGGGCACCTTCCAGACCTCCTTCACCCCGAGCTCCCAAACCTGGGGCTCGCGCCCCTCGGCGAGGTCGAACTCCCTGATCGCGGCGCCCGAGAGAGAGCCCCAGCAGCCCTCGGCGAGCACGGTGGCCTGCGCCTTGATGTCGGTGCCCGGCTCGAAGTTGCCCAACGGCTCGCCGTCCTTGCCCCGGCCCTTGTCGCCCGAGCGCACGCCCACGACACGGCCGTCCTGGACGATCAGATGTGTGGCGGAGGTCTCGGTCAGGACGTAGGCGCCGGCCTCCTCGGCCTGGCGCTGCTGAAAGCGCGCCAGCGCCGACACCGAGACGACCTCGTTGCCGTGGTTCTTGAACGGCGGCGGCGGCGGGATGCGCAGCTTGATCTTGGAGGTCGGGGTCATGTAGACCGCCTCCTTGACGACCTCGCCGTAGGCGAAGCCCTCCTTGCGCCATTCCTCGCGCGTCATCTCCGGAAACAGCTCTTCGAGCGCCGCCGGGCGCATCACGGCGCCTGACAGATTGTGCCCGCCGCAGGTCTTGGCCTTCTCGACGACCGCCACCGGCACTTCGCCCAGACGCTCCATCGTCTCGGGATCGTCGGCCAGCAGCTGCAACAGGCGATTGGCACACGCCAGGCCCGCCGTGCCTCCACCGACGATCACGACGCCCACCTCGATCAGCTCATCCTCTGGGTCGAGGCCGGTCTTGACGAACTCCTTGGGCGAGTCGACCGGTGGCGGAAACGCCGCCGGCACGACCTTCCCGTTGTGGTGGCCCATCGCTCAGCTTTCCTTCTTGGCCTTCACGGCCTCGGTGAGCTTCGGCAGGATCTTGTTCAGATCACCGACCACACCGAGGTCGGAGAATTCGAAGATCGGCGCGTTGGAATCCTTGTTGATCGCGACGATGTTCTCCGAGCCCTGCATTCCCACCTTGTGCTGGATCGCACCGGAGATGCCCGCCGCCAGATACAGCTTCGGCGCGACCGTCTTGCCCGTCTGGCCGATCTGCGCGGCGTAGGGGTACCAGCCGGCGTCGACCACCGCACGCGTGGCGGCGACGGCGCTGTTGCCGCCGAACGCGCTGGCGAGATCCTCGGCGAGCTGAAAGCCCTCAGCCTTGCCCAGGCCGCGACCGCCGGCGATCAGGATGTCAGCCCCCTCGATGTCCACGTCGGCGCCGCGCTGTTCGCCGCGGGTGATCATGGTGGCCTGCAGGGCATGGGCGCTCAGCTCGAAGTCGAGCTTCTCCACCGGGGCGTCGCCGCCGCCGGACTCCCTGATCTCGAAGGCGTTCAGGCGGCCGATGATGATGCCCACGTCAGAGCGATATTTGATTTCGGAGATGGCGGAATCCCCCAGGATCGGGCGCTCGGCGATCAGCTCGCCGCCCTCAGCGCGCACGGCGGTGACCTCCATCACGACGCCGGCGCCCAACCTGGCGGCAAGCCCGGCGCCGATCTCGAAGCCGAGCAGGCCCCCGCCGAACAGCGCGTAGGAATAGCCGCCGGCGGAGATGGCCGCCGCCATCGCATCGACCAGCGGCTGAGCGAGACCGTCGGGGCCCTCGGCTATCAGCACCTTCTTCGCACCGTAGTTGCCGAGCGTCGCCGCCAGATCCTCGGGAACGCCCTCGCCGAGAAGTATCGCGTGTGCCTCCCCGCCGAGTTCGGCGGCGAGCTTGGCGCCCTCCGAGACGGCACCGAGAGAGTTCTTGTTGATCGCGCCGTCGTAGTGCAGCGCGTAGACCAGGATGTTCGCCATTTCAGTTCAGCTCCTATCTAGATGAGCTTGCGCTCGTCGAGCCAGGCGATGATCTTCTCGACCGTCTCGCCGGTGTCCTCGTCCTCGATGATCTCGCCGGCGGCCTTTGCCGGTGGCGCCTTGGCGGCAACCCACTGGGCGGCCGAGTTATCGCCGCCGACCTTCGCGGGGTCGATCTCGATGTCACTCGCTGTGACCGTGTCGAGGGGCTTCTTCTTGGCGCCCATGATCGCCTTCAGCGACGGATAGCGCGGCTCGTTGATCGCGTCGCCCACTGAGATGACGGCCGGCAGCTTGATCTGCACGGTGTCGTAGCCGTACTCGGCCTGGCGCTCGCAGCGCAGGGCCTCGGAGTCGACGTCCATCTTGATCACCTGAGTCAGCGACGGCATGCCCAGATGCTCGGCCACGACCGCTCCGATCGTGTAGCACTCGCCGTCGTCGGACTGCTGGCCCAACAGCACGAGGTCGGGGCTCTCGCGCTTGAGCGTCTTGGCCAGCGCGTAGCCGGTCGCCGCGACGTCCGAGCCCGCGACCGCCGGATCTGAGAGGTGGACCGAGCGGTCCGCGCCGAGCGAGACCGCCTTGTGCAGCGCGCGCACGGCGCTGTCGGGGCCCATCGTCACTGCCACGATCTCCTCCACCGGGACCGCGCCGCCCTCTTTGATCTGCATCGCAGCCTCGATGGCGTGCGTGTCATAGGGGTTGAGGTTCTTCTCCCCACTGCGGTCCATGCGCCCCGTCGAGGGGTCGAGCTTCTTCTCGACGGCGGCGTCCGGGACCTCCTTCACCAGGACGCATATCTTCATTCAGGAAACTCCTTGGGGTCTGTTGAGGCGATCCTACCTGGTTCAGCGGTTGACTGACGCGTCAATCAGCCGCGCCCGGTGGCGGCTCCGCGGATGAATTCGACGATCGCCTGCGTGGGGGCGCCGGGCGTGAACACCTCCGCCACACCCAGGCCCTTCAGCTCGGGGATGTCCTCGGCGGGGATCGTTCCGCCGACCGTCACCACCACGTCGTCGATGCCCTGAGCGTGCAGAAGCTCCACGACGCGGGGAACCAGCGTCATGTGGGCTCCGGACAGGATCGACAGGCCGACCGCGTCGGCGTCCTCCTGAATGACGGTCTCCACGATCTGCTCGGGCGTCTGATGCAGACCGGTGTAGATCACCTCCATGCCCGCGTCGCGCAGGGCTCGGGCGATGATCTTCGCGCCGCGGTCGTGTCCGTCCAGCCCGGGCTTGGCCACGACGACGCGTATCTTGTTGTGGGTCGGGGTCTCAGCCATCCGCTCGCCAGATTATGACCCGCGAGGAGGCCGCGTCCCCAAGCGCCCTCTCGCGAGACGGCCCACGGCCCCGAGCGCGGCGGCGAAACCCACTGCGGCGAGCATCTTCAGGCGACGGCCGAGACGGTCCAGGTGCAACACCTCCCAGCCCTCCTGAACGGCGATGCGCCTGAGATCCGGATCCGGGTTGACAACCACGGCGTGACGCACGGCTCGGAGCATCGGCAGGTCGGACTCGGAATCCGAGTAGGCGAAGGATGCGGCCAGATCGATCCCCTCGCGCTCGGCCAGCTCGCGCATCGAGAGCACCTTGCCCTCGCGGTAGTTGAACGGTCCCGCCGGCCTGCCCGTGTAACGGCCCTCGACGATCTCCGAGCGCGAGCCGAGACCGCCGTCGAAGGCGAGGACGTGGGCGAGCAGATCCGCCATCTCCTGGGAGGCGGCCGTCAGGATGTAGACCGGCAGGCCGGCGTCCTGGTGGGCATAGGCGCGGGCGAGCATCTGCGGGTACAGGCGCGGGAGCACGCCGGCGAGCACCCGCGGGGACAGCCGCTCGAGGTCGCGGACGCGCACGCCGGCGATCATCTCCCCCACGCGCCTGCGCACGTCATCGGCGCGATCGTCGGTCGACCCGCGCAGCCGGAAACGGAGGTTCTCATACGCGTCGCGGACCAGCCGGCCACGCGAGATCATCCCCGTCTCATACGCCGCGCGAGCGAAGAAGATGCCCGAGGAGCCGGCCATCAGCGTCTTGTCCAGGTCGAAGAAGGCCGCCGCGCGCGGCGGGCCCGAGCCGTTGCTGGCGCCTGCCACTAGACCTTTAGGATCACCGCGTCGCCCTGGCCGCCGCCAGAGCAGATCGCCGCGCAGCCGAGACCGCCGCCGCGACGGCGCAACTCGAGTATGAGGCTCCCCAGGATGCGCGCTCCGGACGCGCCGATGGGATGACCGAGGGCGACCGCGCCGCCGTTGACGTTGACCCTGTCCTCGTCGATGTTGAGCATCCGGATCGAGTTCAGAGTGACCGAGGCGAACGCCTCGTTGATCTCCCACAGATCGATGTCTCCCGGCTGCAGCCCGGCTTTGTCCAGGGCCTTGCGTGCAGCGCTCGCGGGGGTCGTGGACAGGTTGGCGAAGTCGTTGGCGCTCTGGGCGTGGGCGAGGATCTCGGCCAGGGCCTCCTTGCCGTTGGCGGTCGCCCACTCCTCAGAGGACAGCACCAGGGCGCCGCCGCCGTCGTTCACGCCGGGCGAGTTGCCGGCCGTGTGCGAGCCCTCCTTGCCGACGAGCCCCGGCAGCGCCGCGAGCTTCTCAAGCGAGGTGTCGCGGCGCGGGCCCTCGTCGATCTCGACGACCGTGTCGCCCTTGCGCCCCTTGACCGTGACCGACACGATCTCCTCCGACAGGCGCCCGTCGTCGATTGCCTGCAGCGCGCGCTCGTGGGAGCGCAGCGCCCAGCGGTCCAGATCGGCGCGGGTCATCTCCAGCTGATCGCCGATCTCGGTGGCCTCGACGAACATCTGCTTGCCGGAGAACGGGTTGGTGAGGCCGTCGTGGACCATCGCGTCGAGCATCTTCGCGTCACCCATGCGGTAGCCGAAGCGGGCCTCTGGAAGCAGATACGGAGCCTTGGACATCGACTCCATGCCCCCGCCGACGCCGACCTGCACGTCACCGCCGCGGATGGCCTGATCGAGGATCACCGATGCCCGCAGCCCCGACGCGCAGACCTTGTTGATCGTCTCCGAGGAGACCTCCTTGGGTATGTCAGCCTTGATCTGCGCCTGGCGCGAGGGGATCTGACCCTGGCCGGCCTGCAGCACCTGGCCCATCACGACGTGGTCGACCTGCTCGGGCTCCACCCCGGCGCGCTCCAGCGCTGCTTTGATCGCGACCCCGCCGAGCTCGGTTGCGTCCAGCGAGGACAGGCCGCCGCCCACCTTGCCGATGGGGGTGCGCGCCGCACCGAGGATCACGGTCTTGGGCATCGAAACAGCACTCTCCTGGGAATGGTTGAGAAGGGACGGGAGAGGCCAATGGTAGTGGACCGCTCCGCGATCCCGCCGGAATCGGCCGCCGGACGCATCGGGCGCAAGCCGGATATCGTGCCGACACCATGCAGGTTTCCGCCACCACCGAACCCGCCGCGAGCACCGACTCCGACACGGTCGCGGTGGGTCTGTTCGAGGGCGAGGATCTCCCGGCGCAGGCGCCGGGAGAGCTGGCTGAGCTGCTCGCCTCGGGCGAGGCCCGCCCCTCGTTCAAGGCGCTCGGGCTCGCTCACGCAGCGGGCAAGCGGTGGCTGCTCGTCGGACTGGGGGCGCGCGCCGACTTCACCCCCGAGCGCGCACGGGTTGCAGCCGCGGCGGCGTGCGAGCGGGCGATCGAGATCTCGACGCACACGCTGTGCTGGGAGGTGCCGCCCGACAGCGACGCGGCGGTGGCTGAGGCGCTCGTGCAGGGCACGGTCCTGCGCGACTACCGCTTCGAGCGCCACAAGTCCGCGCCTGCCGATGAGCCGGGCTCGGCTGTCGAGGCCGCTCCGAAGCGCTTGGAGGGCCTGATCGTCTCGGCGCCCGCCGCCTCGCAGGCGACCGTCGTCGAGGCGGCGCTGCTGGCAAGCGCGGTCAACGACGCTCGGGATCTGCAGAACCGGCCCGGAAACGACCTCACACCCAGCGCTCTCGCCGAGCACGCCATCGCGCTGGGGAAGGACATCGACGCGCTGTCGGTTCAGGTCGAGGGACGCGAGGGCATCGTCGGGCGCGGCATGGGGGCCTTCGCCGCGGTGGCCCAGGGATCCGATGAGGAGCCCGCGCTGATCACGCTGCGCTACGACGGCTCCCCCGGCACCGGCGCCAAGGGTCCCACGCTGGGCTTCGTGGGCAAGGCCGTGACGTTCGACAGCGGCGGCATCTCGTTAAAGCCGGGGGCAAAAATGGCCGAGATGAAGTTCGACATGTCGGGCGGGGCGGCCGTGATCGAGGCCGTCGCCGCGATCGCGCGCCTGAAGCTGGGGGTCCGCCTGGTGGCGGTCGTCGGCGCCACCGAGAACCTGCCGAGCGGCCACGCGGTGAAGCCCGGGGACATCGTCACCGCCGCCAACGGCAAGACGATCGAGGTGAACAACACCGATGCCGAGGGCCGGATGGTGCTGGCTGACTGCCTGTGTCACGCCGTCGCCGAGGGAGCCGAGCGGATCGTCGACCTGGCCACGCTGACGGGCGCGGTGATCGTAGCTCTGGGCTCGACCTACGCCGGGCTGATGAGCAATGACGACGAGCTCGCCGGGCGGATATCGGGCGCCGGAGAGCGCACCGGCGAGATCGTCTGGAGATTGCCCCTGCACCCCGAGTACGACGAGCTCGTCAAGGGGCAGTACGGCGACCTCGACAACGCGCCGGAAGCACGCAAGGCGGGCACGATCGTGGGCGCGAGCTTCCTGTCGAACTTCGTCGGGGAGGTGCCGTGGGCGCATCTCGACATCGCCGGCTCTGCCTGGGATCTGGACCGGGCCTACGTCGGCAAGGGCGCCTCCGGCTACGGCGTGCGCCTGCTGGTCGAGCTGGCGCGCTCCTACAGTGCCCAGCTGTAGTTCCCAGCCGCTGCGGAGGTCACCCGGCCGGCTCTGAAAGCCAGCGCGTGACCACCGCCCAGGCCGCCTCGCGCGGATCGATGTGCGCGCGATGGCGACCCGCCTCGCCCTCGATCTCCACGAGCTCCACCTCCCCGCCGCCCGCGAGCGCCGCGGCGGCATAGTCGCGACTTCGCCGCACCGACACGGTCTCGTCGAGGACGCCGTGGACGAGCAGCACGGGCATCTCGAGCGGGACATTCGAGATCGGGTTGGCGGCGGCGTAGCGCTCGGGCAGCTGCTCGCGAGCGCCGCCCATCAGGGCGCCCACCGCGCTATCCAGTTCGCGGTAGGCACCGGCGAGGTCGCACACCCCCGCCTGGGATATGACCCGCTGAAGGCGTATGCGAGGCGCGCCCTCGATCGCGCCGGGGGCGCCCGCCGGCAACTTCGCCCGGCCGGCCGCCCACAGCGCCAGATGTCCGCCGGCGGAGTGCCCGAGTGCGCTCACGCGAGTCAGGTCGAGCGGGGCGTCGAGCCCGTCCAGATGGTCGATCGCCGCGGCCACGTCGGCGAATGTCGCCGGCCAGCCGCCGCCGTTGCCGACCCGGCGGTACTCGATGTTCCACACCGCCCAGCCGCGCCTGGCCAGGTCGCCGGCCAGCGCTCGCATCACGATCTTGCCGTAGCGCTTTCGCCACGAGCCACCGTGAATCAGGATCATCACGGGGTGGGTGCCGCCCGCGCCCGACGCCGGCCGCCCGGCCGGCAGGTGCAGCTCGGCTCGCTGCGAGCGATCGGGCCCGTAGCGATGAGTGCGCCCCGAGGAGAGAACGTCGCGGATGATGCGCGCGAGGGCCACGTGCGCCAATCCTAGATAATGCGCCGCGATGGACTTCGACCTGTCTCCCGACCACGAGCTGATCCGGCGAACCGTGAGGGAATTCGCCGAGGGCGAGGTTGGACCCGTCGCGGAGGAGCTCGACCGCACGAAGGCCTTCCCCTACGAGATCGTGGAGAAGCTCGGCAAGCTCAACCTGATGGGGATCCCGTTCCCGGAGGAGTACGGCGGCGGGGGCGGAGACACGCTGGCCTATGCGCTGGCGGTCGAGGAGCTCACCCGCGTGGACTCCTCGGTTGCGATCACGCTGTGCGCGCACACCTCACTCGGCACGCAGCCCGTCTACCTTTTCGGAAGCGAGGAGCAGAAGCGCGAGTGGCTGCCGCAACTGTGCTCGGGCGAGCGCCTGGGGGCGTTCGGCCTGACCGAGCCCGAGGCCGGATCGGACGCGGGCAACACCCGTACCCGAGCACGCCTCGAAGACGGCGAATGGGTGGTCAACGGGGCCAAGCAGTTCATCACCAATGCGGGCACGAGCATCTCCGGGATCGTGTGCATCACCGCCGTGACCGGCGAGGGCGCCGCGAGCAACGGCGGCTCGGCAGGCGGGGGTGCTCAGAAGGAGATCTCGAACATGATCGTCCCCAACGGCACACCCGGGTACACGCAGGGCGAGCCCTACCGGAAGATGGGCTGGAACGCGTCGGACACGCGTCCGCTGGCGTTCAGCGACTGCCGGGTGCCGCAGGACAACCTGCTGGGCCCGCGCGGGGCCGGGCTGAAGCAGTTCCTGCACATCCTCGACATCGGCCGCATCGGGGTGGCGGCGATGGGTGTGGGGCTGGCCGAGGGCGCGCTGGCAGAGGCGCTGCGCTACGCCAAGCAGCGGATTGCGTTCGGCACGCCGATCTCGAAGTTCCAGGCGATCCAGGCCAAGCTGGCCGACATGTCCAGCGAGATCGAGGCCGCCCGGCTGCTCGTCTACAAGGCGGCACTCGAGAAGGACAACAAGCGCAACTTCACGCTGACCGCCGCCCAGGCCAAGCTCAAGACGGGCCGTCTGGCGGTGCGCTGCGCCGAGGAGGCGGTGCAGATACACGGCGGCTACGGCTACATCGAGGAGTACCCCGTGTGCCGGTTCTATCGCGACGCGAAGATCCTCACGATCGGCGAGGGCACCGACGAGATCCAGCAGATGGTGATCGCCAGGGCTCTCGGCGCCTAACTGCCCTTCTCCCGCTCCAACAGCGCGGTCGCGGCGCTCGCCGGATCCAGCCGCCGCTCGACGACCTCCTCGAGCAGCCGCTGAAACTCCGGATCCTCGCGAAGGTCCTCCTCCAGGCGGCGGCGGATCCGTGCGGTCGCGATCGCGAGCATCTCGTTGCGCAGGTTGCGCCTGCGCCGCTCGGCGAGCTGGTCCTCGGCGAGGATGTGAGCGCGGTGCTCGTCCAGGCGCTCGACCAGCTCGCCGATGCCCTTGCCGTGCACCGCCTCGGTCTTGACGATCGGCACCCGCCACTGCCCGCGCACCTCCTCCGGGGAGCGGTCGAGGTTGGCGAGCGACATCACGCCGCGGATCTCGCGAACCATCGTGTCGGTCAGCGGATGGTCGGCCTTGTTGATCACGATCACGTCCGGGATCTCCATGACACCCGCCTTGAGCGCCTGGATGGAGTCACCCGACCCGGGCATCAGCACGAGCACGATGGTGTCGGCGTGGTCGATGATGTCGATCTCGGCCTGCCCGACACCCACGGTCTCCACGAACACGTCCTGGCGTCCCGCCGCGTCGAGCAGGAGCGCGGCCTGCAGGGCCGCCTCGGAGAGACCGCCGAGCGCCCCACGATTTGCCATCGAGCGGATGAACACGCCCCCGTCGAGGTAGTGCTCGGACAGGCGGATGCGATCGCCAAGCAGGGCGCCATGGGTGAACGGCGAGGAGGGGTCGATCGACAGCACGCCCACCGTGCGGCCGGCCTCGCGGCGGACCTTCGTGACCGCGCCTATCAGCGTCGACTTGCCGGCGCCGGGCGGACCGGTGAAGCCGACCACGGCCGCCTGGCCGGTGTGCGGGTAGACCTCTTTCACGAGCTCCCAGCCCTCGGGGCGATCGTTCTCGACGAGCGTGATCGCGCGCGCGAGCGCGCGACGGTCGCCGTCGAGCAGCCGCTGGGCAAGTGTCGGAGCGCTCATCGCGGGCGCAATCATCGCAGGGCGCCCGCGGGGCAATACGATTCTGTCGATGGAGCCGCTGCTAGCCGACCCCGCCGCGACGACGCCCGCCGGGCCGGTTGCCGACGCCCTGCGGCGGGCTCCCGAGCCCCTGCACGGCGGGCCGCTCGCGCTGGCCCGGTTCCTGCGCGCCAACCACATGCTGAGCTTCGCCTACGCGCATCTGCTGGCGCGCTGGGTGCTGTTGAAGCTGCGCTACCGGCGCCGTCTGCAGACCGACGGCATCTGCTTCATCTGCCCGGGCGTGCAGCTCGAGATCGGCGCGCAGGCGACGCTTCGGATCGGTCGCTGGGCCTGGATCGGTCACGGCTCGAAGATCCGCGTGCACGAGGGCCAGGTGAGCATCGGCGCGAAGACCGTGATGGGGCAGGAGTGCACGATCTCCGCCTACCAGAACGTCTCGATCGGGCGCGAGTGCATCATCGCCGACCGGGTGATGCTGATCGACTTCGACCACGGCGTGGTGGAGGTCGATCGCCCGATCCGCAAGCAGGGGATCTATAAGCGAGACGTTCGCGTCGGGCACAACGTCTGGATCGGCTACGGCGCGTGTGTGCTGCGAGGCGTGAGCGTCGGCTCGAACAGCATCGTGGGGACCAACGCGGTGGTCACGAGGGATGTTCCCGAGAACGCGGTCGTCGGCGGCGTGCCCGCCCACACGATCCGAATGCGCGAGGCCCCCTCCTCGATGCGCTGGCAGTGAGCGCTCAGCCGGCGAACAGCGCCGCGCGCTCGGCATACACGGCGAGGTTGCGGGGGCCGCTGGCCCGATCGGGCTGAGCCGTCGCCAGCGCCCGCGCGAGCGCCTGGCGGTGGCCCTCGAATCGCTCGCGCCCGTACGGGGCCGCCCCCCCGCGGGAGACCATGAATGCCCAGTCGCTCGCCTGCAGCGCGAGCAGCTCGCGCACCGCGGCGGTGCTCGCGCGCGAGCCCGCGGCGAGGACCTCGAGCTCGGCGGCCCGCGCCGCGAACGCCATGTCAGCCACCGCCGGGCCCGACCAGGTCGACAGGTCGCCGTCTCGACCCCAGCTGCTCGCCTGCCAGTCCTCCGCGCCCTGAATCCCCTCCGTGCCCACGCCCTGAGCCTCCTCCAGCGGGACCGGCTCGTGCCGTTCAAGGACGTCGTCCAGGCGGGCGAGCTCGAGGCCCTGGCGGGAGCACTCCTCCACGACCGCCTCGAGCCAGGCGATCCCCTCATACCACCAGTGGCCGAATAGCTCCGTGTCCGCGGCGAACACCGCCAGCCCGCCTCCGGGCAGGCCCCCGCCGGCGTCGCTCAGGCGAGCGATCGTGCGCGCCACGAAGTCGGCGGCGTGGTCCTCGACGAGCGCAAGCGCTCGGGCGTGGTCGTAGGCGCCGCCCTCGTTGTTCCAGGGCTTGTGCTGATGGACGGTGTGGTGATGGAAGTCACGGTAGGCGCCGCTCGCCGGATAGCCGCCGTCGCTCCAGACCAGCGAGATCGTGGCTCGGTCGATCGGCACGTGCACCACGCCCGCGGCGCTCACGAGCGGCCGCAGGTGCTCGCGGGCGCCCAGTCCGAAGCGGTCGGTCAGCTCGACGCAGACCGAGCTCACGGCGGCGTTCGCGAGCGCCGTCTGGAGCCACGGGGCGTTGGCGCACTCCGGCAGCCAGAAGCCCCCGCGCCAGCCGTCGGCTCCGAAGCGGGCGCGGTGGGCATCCACTCCGACCTGAACCTGCGCATGCACGCCCGCGTCGGTGGCGAGCAGCGGCAGGATGGCGTGCGTGGCCGACGAGGTCCACTGCGCGTGGGGGGACACGGCTGCGATCACGTCTCCGCCCCGGCTCCTCAGGCGCTCCAGTCCCGCGGCGTAGTCGCCCCATGAGCGCTCGAGCTCCCGCGCAAGCTGCGGCTCTCCGGCGTCGCGCAGCCCGGTGATGTCCTCCTCGTGGGTCTCATGGCAGACACCCTCCACGAAGGCCGCAAAGCGCTCCGGCACCCCGGGGGCCGCCAGCTGGTCGCACAGCACGGGCGTCAGCGACAGCGTCAGCGGCGCGCCGCGGTCGAGCAGGTCGAGCAGCGGCAGATAGCTGCCGGCCATCGCGTCCCACAGCCACTCCTCCCCGAAGGGCCAGGTGTCAAAGCCCTCGACGTAGGGCATGTGCGTGTGCAGGACGATCGCAAGGACGCCGCGCTCGCGAGGCGCTTTCACGAACGGCACACCGCGACGAAATCCAGCGCGCGATCGAGATCGGCTTCCCGCGCGGGGCGCAGCACGAAGTCCGAGGCCGCGATCGCGGGGGTGAACCAGCCGTAGAAGCGGTCGGTGAGGCCCAGGCGGGTGTGCACCGCATCCCAGCCCAGCCTCAGCGCCAGCTCGTGCGCACGCAGCTTGCGCGCGTGAAACAGCCCGAACATCTCGACCGCCGCGAAGCGCGTCCGGCACAGCTCGGCGAACTCCTCGGCCCGGTACTCGTGAACATGCCAGGGATTGTCAGAGCGCGACGCTCCCCTCGGCGCCAGCGTGAGCACGTTTGGGGTCGAGACGAACACCGCCCCGCGCCCGCCCACGAGCGAGCCGAAGCGCGCGAGCGCCGCCCCGGGATCGGTGAGGTGCTCGATCGTCTGCAGGAACACGACGACGTCGGCCTCCTCGGAGAACGTTTCGACGAGCTCGCGGGCAAAGCGCAGGTTCGCCCGGCGATAGCGCAGGCGCGCATGCTCGTGCGCCTCCGGATTGGCGTCGACGCCGACCACGCCCGCCGCGCTACGGGCAAGGACGTCCGAGCCGTAGCCCTCGCCGCAGGCCATGTCGATGACGCGCATGCCCCCCACGCGCGCCGCGATCCATTCGTAGACGGCGAGGTGGCGGCGGAACCAGTAGTTCTCGGCCGGCACGTCCGGCAGCGTCCGCTCTCCGGTCAGCGCCAGCGGCGGAACGCCCTCGGGCTGGTCACGCTGCTGGTGGAGGGTGTCGAGCACGGCGCGCGAGTATATGGTGCCGCTGCATGGCGCCCGCGCTCAGCACCGAGGAGATCCACGACGTCAATGCGCGCTATCACAACCTGGCGGCGGGCCACTACGACTCGAAGTGGGGCATCGACTTCGACGAGCTGGGGTGCGGACAGGTTCTCGCGAAGGCCTCCAAGGCGCTCGGCCGTGAGCCGGAGCGTTATCGGCGCTCGCTCGAGATCGGCGCGGGAACGGGGTACTTCACCCTGAACCTGCTGCGTGCGGGCGTGATCGCAGAGGCTACCTGCAGCGACATCTCCCCGGGCATGCTGTCCGTGCTCTCGGCCAACGCCCAGCGGTTGGGGCTCGAGGTCCAGACCACGGCGGCCGACGCCGAACGCCTGCCCTTCAAGGACGCCAGCTTCGACCTCGTGCTCGGCCACGCCGTGCTCCACCACATCCCCGACCTGGCGCTCGCATTCGCCGAGTTCGAGCGCGTGCTCGCCCCCGGCGGCACCCTGCTGTTCGCGGGCGAGCCCTCCCGCTACGGCGACCGCCTGGCGGCCGTGCCCAAGCGCATGGCCGCCACCGTGGCGCCGCTGTGGCGCCGCGCGATCGGCGCCCGGCCCGCGCCGGCCGCCGGGGATAGCGAGCCCGATACCGCGCTCGAGCGGGTGGTGGACGTCCACGCCTTCGCCCCGGCCGAGCTGGCCCGCCTTGCCGATGATGCGGGCCTCCTCGACGTGCGGGTGACCGGCGAGGAGCTCCTGGCCAACTGGTTCGGGTGGACCAACCGAACGCTCGAGTCCTCGGCGGCGCCGGCCGACGTGCCGTGGGCGTGGCGCCAGTACGCGCATCGCGGCTACCTGCTGCTGCAGGGCCTGGACCGCAGGATGCTGGAGCCGCGCCTTCCCGCCGCGGTCTTCTACAACCTCATGATCGCCGCGCGCAAGCCAGCCTAGACTGGGCCCTATGCCCGAACAGCTCAAGGGATTCCCGCTGTTCCTGCTGGGGATCGTGGCGCTCCCCGGCGAGAGCGTGCCGCTGCACGTGTTCGAGGATCGCTACCTCATGATGATCGAGGAGTGCATGCTCGCCGAGCGGGAGTTCGGCATCGTGTGGTCCTCCGACGGAGACCTCAAGCCGGTCGGCTGCGCCTGCCGGATCGAGGAGGAGATCGAGCGCATGGAGGACGGCCGCCTCAACATCCTCGTCCGCGGGACGACCCCCTTCCGGCTGGTGGAGCGCCAGGACGATCTGCCCTACCCGGCCGCCGTGATCGAGTTCCTCATCGACGAGCCCGAGGGGGCCGATGCCGAGGCCGCGCTGAGCGCTCGCGAGCTCTACAGGGACCTCGTCGAGCAGGCCACCGACCAGAAACTGGGTGAGGAGGAGCTCGACGCTCTGGACGCCTACGGGATGGCGGCCACGGTGGAGTTCGGCTCGGACGCGAAGCAGGAGCTGCTGGAGCTGCGCTCGGAGAACGCCCGCCTGCGCCTGCTGGCGCTGCTGCTGCGCGCTGCGATGAAACGGCTCGAGCTCGTCGAGCGCGCCCAGACCCGCGCCCGCTCAAACGGCAAGGTCCGATTCGGCTAGACCGGGGGAACGCCGCGCTGGGCGGCTCACATCGGCAGGTGGCACAGCTGCTGAGCGGTCTGCAACATGAACAGCGCCAGGTTGCGAAACACCTTGGGCTGCCCCGCCGAGTTGTCGGCAAAGCGCACGGTTCCGCTTTCGTCGCGCAGGGAATAGCTCAGGACCGATCCGGCCAGGGCCGGCAGGGAGGTGTGTTTCGACGCGGGGCCGCTCAGTTCTTCCTGGATCGCGCGTGCCTGCACGAGCGCCGGGTCGCTCAGCTTCAGCATCGCACCGCCGTTGCATTTGACGCCGCCTTCTTCGTTGACCAGCATGGTCAGGCGCGCGCCGGGAACGTCGCCGGAGCGTTCCACCACGAACAGGTCGGGCGCTTTGATGCCCCCGCAGCCGACACATAACGCCACGGCCACGAGGGCCAGGAGCCCCGCGCCCGACGCGGCGCTCATGCTCTCACCGCCACCCCGCCGCGACGCGGGTCACCGGCGGCGGTGATCCCGTCCGCACGGCTCTGCACCGCCTGAACGCCACCGAAGAACAGGTTCAGCTCACCGAACCGCACCACCTGCACGTCCTCCAGGCTGAGCGCGCCGACGTCGATCCCCGGCTCGGCGTAGAGAACGCCGTTCTCGAAATGCACGCGCGGAGCATCGACCGCCTCCCGCGCCTGCAGGCCGTGATCGACGGCGCCCACGATCGTCTGCAGCAGGGCCGAGCGGATGCGATTGGAGCCCGCGCTCCCGAGCACAAGCTCCACCTCCCCGCCGCGCATCACGATCGAGGGCGCCATCATGCTCGGCATGCGCCGGCCAGGTGGATGGAGGTTGAAGCCGAACGGGTTCAGATCCTCCTCGCCCATCACGTTGTTCAGGTGAATGCCGGTGCCCGGTACCACCACACCCGAGCCCTCGCCGTTCGTGCAGGTGCAGCTGCAGGCGCGCCCGTCCGCGTCGAGCACCGAGATGTGCGTGGTGGCGCCCAGGCGTGTTGCAAGGAACCGCTCGAGGAAGCCCCGCTCGTCCAGCCCCTCCAGAAACTCCGGCGTACGCTCGGACTGGGCGGCCGCCATCGCGTCGACGACGCCCTGCAGGGTCGGCGGCTGCGGGCCGCGATTCAACAGCGAAAGCGCATATGCGAGCAGCGTCCCGCCCGCCGAGGGCGGTGGGTTGGTCAGAACCTCACGGTCGCGATAGGGCACCCTCACGGGCTCGCGCTCGACCGCGCGATAGCCGGCGAGGTCCTCGCCGCTCAGCGAGCCTCCGCCGGCCCACACCCAGTCGCACACGGCGGCCGCCACCTCACCGCTGTAGAAGGGCTCGACGCCCTCCTCGCCCAGGCGCAGCAGAGCCACGCCGAGGTCAGGGTTGCGCAGCAGCTCCCCCTCTCCCAGCACCCGCCCCTCCGGCGCCCACAGGGCGGCGCACTCGGGCGTTGAGGTCAACAGGTCGGCGAGGATCTTCGCAACGTAGGCCTGCTCGGGGTTCAGCACCACACCCTCGCGCGCCAGCCGCGCGGCCGGCGCCACCAGCTCGCGCAGCGGCAGGGTCCCCCATCGCTCCACCGCGGCGCACACGCCGGCCGGGGCGCCATACACGCCGCAGGAGGCAGGACCGATGTGGAAGACCTGCGCGGCATCGCCGAAGGACACGTCGATCGCCCGCAGCGGGGCCGCCCCCCCGGCGGACGTGGTCCGGTCGGTGGGCGCCTGCACGAAGAAGTCGAGCAGCGCGGCCTGCTCGCCGCCGCCGGCCACCAGCATGTACCCGCCGGCCCCCAACCCCGTCAGCAGCGGCTCGGCCACGAACGAGGTGAGCATCGCCCCCACGGCCGCATCAACGGCATTGCCGCCTTCCCGCAGCACCCTTGCACCGGCCTCCGCCGTAAGCGGATGCCCGGCCGCCACAACCCCCTTCTCACGAGCGCTCATGACAGAGCGATAGCACAGCGGCCACCGTGGATGCGAAGCGCCCGGCGCCAGGATGGATCTGTGAGGTCGTCAGTCGAGCAGAACAAGGACGCACCCTGTCGGGCACAGGCAGTTCGCGTGGCGTACCGATCGTAGATCGACGGGATCTCCGATCGGCCAGCACGCGAGCGAGCGAGGACGCAGTTATGCGAAGTGCTGACGGCCTTACAGATTGGGGATGAACTCTGGGACTTCCAGCTCATCCACCGCCAGGCCCCCGCGGCGCTGGCCGCCGCGCGGCCTCTCGCGGCCGGCGGTGCCCGCCCTGGCGGACCGCTGTACGGTGAGCTCCCCGGCCGGCTCCTGCATGCGCCCCGCGCGTTTGTGCCCACCGCGATCGCCATATCCGGTCGCCACCACCGTCACCCAGACCTGATCGTCGAGCTTGTCATCGACCATCGCGCCGAAGATGATGTTCGCGTCCGGGTGGGCGGCCTCGGACACGGACTTGGCGGCCTCGTTGACCTCCCACAGCGACAGGTTGCTGCCTCCCGTGATCGACAGCAGGATCGAGTGGGCGCCGTCCATCGAGGTCTCGAGCAAGGGCGATGAGACGGCCTGCATCGCTGCCTCTGTCGCGCGGTTATCGCCGACGCCCATGCCGATTCCGAGCAGCGCGTTGCCGGCGTCGCTCATGATCGTGCGCACGTCGGCGAAGTCGAGGTTGATGAGGCCGGGAAGGGTGACGAGGTCGGAGATTCCCTGTACTCCCTGGCGCAGCACGTCGTCAGCCACGCGGAAGGCCTCGACCATCGCGGTCTGCTTGTCAAGGACGGCCAGCAGCCGGTTGTTGGGGACCACGATCAGCGTGTCCACCTCGTCGGCGAGCGCGCTCACGCCGTGCTCGGCCTGCTCCGAGCGGCGCGAGCCCTCGAACCCGAACGGCTTGGTCACGATCGCGACGGTGAGTGCCCCGACTTCACGAGAGATCCGCGCCAGGATCGGCGCGGCGCCGGTCCCGGTGCCGCCGCCCGCCCCGGCGGTGATGAAGATCATGTCGGACCCCTTCAGCAGCGCCTTGACGCGGTCGTAGTCCTCCATCGCCGCGGCGCGCCCGACGTTGGCGTCCGAGCCGGAGCCCAATCCCTTCGTCAGCTCTGCGCCGATGTGCAGGGTGATGTCGGCGGTGGACTGCTGCAGCGACTGCAGGTCCGTGTTCACGGCGAGGAACTCGACTCCCTCGACCTCGGCCTCAACCATCCGGTTGACCGCGTTCACGCCGGCTCCGCCGACGCCCACGACCCGGATCACCGGCTGTTCGACGGCGCCCGCGTTCAACGATGTCGCGCCGGCCGGGTGCTGGCGGGTGTAGCCGTCCATCACCGGCCGCGCCGACGGGGGATCCATCACGTTCTCGGGAATCTCCGAGGAGAACGCGTGACGCAGCCGCTCGCGGGGAGTGGGTATCTCGGCGGGCGCCTCGCGGGCGTCCAGCTGCTCGCGCGTCTCGGCGGGCGCGCTCAGGGCCGGGTGCGGCGGGGCGCCCTCGCGCGAGTCCTCCGGACGCGTCGAGGACTCGGGACGAGTCGGGGAGGCGGGTTCTTCAGAAGCTTCGTCGGTCTTGCGGAACAGCGCCGCGAGCGGCCCTTCGCGCATGCTCGCGCGTTTAGCGTTTGCCATTGCTGAGAACCTCCTGCGCGAGTTGCCGATAGGACTGAGCCGCGACCCCGTCCGGCTCGTACTTGAGCACGGACATGCCCTTGACCGGCGCCTCGGCGAAGCGGACCGTCTTGCGGATGCGCGAGGCGAACACGCGGTCACCGAAGTTTTCCTCGAGGATCTCGATCGCCTCCTTGGCATGGATGGTCCGCGAATCCACCAACGTCGGGAGAATACCCTCGATGTCAACGCCCGGGTTGAGGTTCTCCCGGATCATCGCGAGGGTGTTCTGCAGCTGGATGAGGCCGCGCATGGACAGATACTCGCATTGCACGGGGACGATCACCTTGTCGGCGGCCGTGAGCGCGTTGATCGTGAGCAGGCCGAGGCTCGGCGGGGTGTCGATGCAGATGAAGTCGTAGTCCTCGAGGATCGGCTCGAAAGCCTTCTGCAGCGACCGCTCGCGGCCGATCATCGTGGACATCGCGATCTCCGCGCCGGCGAGGTCGATCGACGCGCAGGCCACGTCTATCTCCCGCTTGCGGATGACCTCGCGGATCGAGACCTTGTGGACGAGCACGTCGTACATCGATTTCTCGAGGGTGTCGGGGTCGATCCCCTGGGACATCGTCAGGTTGCCCTGCGGGTCCATGTCCACGCACAGCACCCGATGACCCTCCTCGGCGAACGCAGCCGCAAGGTTGAGTGTTGTGGTCGTCTTGGCCACGCCCCCCTTCTGGTTGGCGAACGCGATGACCTTGGCCTTTCCTTCCACGGTGACTCCGATGCTCGATTGTGGGAAGCCGTCCGGTGGGTATTCGCATAGCGGGGGGCGATTCCTGCATGGGAACTACGATCCCGGGATGGCGGCGAGCAAGACGACGGGCCTGCGGGGCCGTCTGAAGGGTAAGCGGGTCTGCATCTGTCTCGGCGCCGGGGGCGTCGGCAAGACCACTACGTCGGCGGCCCTCGCGCTCGGGCTCGCCGCCGCGGGGCAGAAGGTCGCGGTGATCACGATCGACCCCGCCCGGCGCCTGGCGGCTGCGCTCGGTCTGGAGGAGCTCTCGGAGGAGGGCTCGGAGCTGGGTCAGCATCGCATCGACCCGGCGCTGTTCGCCGCGCAGGGCGTCCCGATGAAGGGCGAGCTGTGGGCGATGATGCTCGAGCCAAAGCGCACGTTCGACGAGATCGTCACGCACCTCGAGCCCGATGCGCGCGCACGCGAGGAAATCCTCGACAACCCCATCTACCGCGAGCTGTCCACGGCCGTCGCCGGCTCACAGGAGCTGAGCGCGATCGCAAAGCTGTATGAGCTCCACCATGAGCGGGACTTCGACGTGATCGTGCTGGACACGCCCCCGTCGCGCAACGCCCTGGACTTCCTCGACGCGCCCACCCGGCTTCTGGGGTTCCTGGAAGGGCGGGCTCTGAAGGTGTTCGTCTCTCCAGGTGGTCTCACCGCCCGCGTGTTCGGCCGCTCCACCGCGCTGGTCTTCGCGATCTTCGCGCGCGTGACCGGCGTTGACATGCTCAGCGACCTGTCGAGGTTCTTCCGCTCGGTTTCAGGCGTGACCGACGGTTTCGCCGAGCGCACCCGCAGCGTGGCCTCGCTCCTGCGCGATCAGGACACCACCTTTCTGATCGTCACCTCGCCCGAGCCCGAGCCCGCCGGCGAGGCCGGCTTTCTCGCCGACGGGCTCACCGCGAGGGGAATGTCTCGCGGAGAGCTGATCGTCAACCGCGTCCATCGCGACGGCCTCGGCTCCTACTCCGCGGAGGAGGTCAGCGCCCTGCTCGCGCCGGAGCTGGGCGACCGGCTGGCCGCCCGCGTCGCCCACAACCTTGCCGATTTCGACGTTCTCGTTCAGCGCGATCGCGACACGATCGCGAGCCTGGCTTCAGAGCTTGAGGAGCGCGACCCCATTCTGGTTCCGCACTTCGACGAAGACATACAGGATCTCGCGGGCCTCCAGCTCGTGGCAGAGCACCTGTTCGCTTGACGGCGCGAGCGCCGTCTCAGGCGGGCACCGGCTCGGGAGCCGGCTCCTCGATCGGCTGTGCGTCGTCCTCAGCCCGCTCGGGGGCGGCCAGCAGTTCGTCTGCGAGCGCCGGGAGATCGGGGGCGAGATGTCCGCAGATCACGTCTCTGAGCAGCGCCCGCAGATGGTCGGCCACCTCCTTGGCCAGCGCCTCGCCGCCGGCACGCTTCAGCGAGCCGCCGGTGATCGCCGCGCGCTCGAGGCCGATCGCCGCGACGATCCGCTCGGTCAGCTGGAGCCGTTGCTCGGGGATCGCGCAGAGCGCGGCCAGCCGGCCGGCGAGCAGCCCGCTTGACGATCCCTCGGGCTCAAGCAGCACCCGCAGCGCCAGCAGGTGGTCGCTCAGCCCCTCGTAGGGGCTCTCGCGCTCGCAGCCGAGCTCATATCGCCGGAGCGCCCACGCCAGCTCGTTGCCGTCCGGCGCGCGGCGGGAGACGAGGTTGCAGAACGCTCGCAGCTCGTCCTCCTGCTCGGCGGTCACCACCAGCATGCCCTGCGGCCGCCCGCCGCTTCCGAGCGCCACGGGGTTCCAGGGACCGTCGCCCACTCGCGACCAGGCCAGCGCGCCGAGCGTCACGCGCCCGTCGCCGAACAGCCTCAGTGACCGCAGCAGGTCTTTGAGCACCTCGCATCCCTGCGCGACAGCATCGCGGTCGGTGACGGCGCCCTGCTCGTCGCCCAGGGTGAGCGCGACGATCAGGTGATCTCCCTGCGGCGCCCCGGCGCCGGCCGGCACTTCCTGAAGCGCGTCGGGGCGGGCGATCGTCAGACCCTTCGCCAGCGAGAGCTCCGGAGAGCTGATGGTCAGCCCGTGCAGCGTGGCCACCAGGGTCATCGCGTCCGTGTTGGCGAGCTCTGAGCGTTCGAGCCGCTCCAGTGCCGCGTGCAGGCGATCCGGGCGGATCTCGAAGTCGGTCTGCTCGTCGAACACGTCGGCCAGCAGGGTCGTGATCGCGGCCGGCCCGCGCACGTTCCCCTTGGCCGGTGAGCGCGCGTTCCCCTTCGGGGACCGCGCCTGATCTGACGGCGCCGCGACCGCACCCATACTCGACAGGTAGCGGTCAAGGCCGTCGAAGCCCTCGAGCGATGCGGCCACCTCGGCGTAGCCGGGCAGCTGCTCGAGCTCGTTCTGGCGCTCGGCGATGAACGACCCCGTCAGCGCCCGGTAGCAGTAGAGCGGCGTGGCACCACGTCCGGAGCGACCGCCGTGGGATCCCAGCTCGAAGGAGACCTCGGCGCCGGCGTCGAGGTCCGCCTGCAGATGGACTGCGGCCGCCTCGATGAACTTCGTCAGGGCTGTCTGAAGCCGGCGCGAATGCATGGTGCGCTCAGTTCGCGCTCGCCGATGGCGATCCTGCTCGGCGCACCGCCTGTTGCAGAGCCCTAGGCGATCAGGAGCGCGTCCGGAGCTATGCGCTCGGCGCACTCGGCGCCGAGCCAGTCTTCTCCGTAGGCACGCATGTCATCGATGATCGGCAGCAGGGCCAGCCCCTTCTCCGTGAGCGCATACTCGACGCGGGGCGGTACCTCGGGGAACGTATGACGCTCCACGATCTCCTGCTCCTCGAGCGCTCGCAACCGCAGCGACAGCGTGCGCGGGCTGATGCCGGCCAGCGAGCGTTCAAGCTCGCAGAAGCGCGAGCGGCCCTCGGCCAGGTCCCGCACGAGCAGCAGGGTCCACTTCCCGCACACGATCTCCGCGGTTCTGCATACCGGACATGTCTCATCGACGGCCATTTCAACCTTTACTTTACCAACTGAAGTACTGTGCGCCGGCGGATGGGCCATGCGTATAGTCCAGCCCGTATAGCCATGGTGCTACACCACGCGTGGGACAGCGGGCGCATCGCGATGCGCGGCGCTACCCTGACAGTCGTGGCTCACTAGGGAGGCCATATGGTCGAGCGCGAAGCGATCCTCGTGGCTGCGCGAGAAGTGATCGTCCTGATCGTCGTGGTGGTGTTCCTGCTGTGGGCGGCGCACCGCCTCGCGCGGGAAAGCCGCCGCTAGGCGGCGGTGAACGACGGGCTGGCTTCGGACCCGCGGCGGTCCTCGACCGAGGCCACGTCCTCCATGGTCGTGCCCTTGCGCCCGTCGGCCTGCATCAGCAGCTTGAAGTCGTGCGGGCTCGATGCCACCCGCATCGCGTCTTCGAACGTGACGCGGCCGGCCTTCACGTGGCCGAACAGCGCCTGGTCGAAGGTCTGCATGCCGTAGTAGCTACCGGAGGTGATCACCTCCACGAGCTTTCCGGTTTGGGTGGGGTCGACGATCATGTCGCGGACCCGCCCGGTCATGCGCAGGATCTCGCACACCGCCACGCGTCCACCGTCGGCGCCCGGCACCAGTCGCTGGGAGATCACCCCCTTGATGGTGCCCGCGAGCATGCTGCGGGCCTGGATGTGCTGATGAGGGGGGAAGAAGTCGAGCATCCTGTTGATCGACTCGGTGGCGTCCACGGTGTGGATGGTCGACAGCACGAGGTGTCCCGTCTCGGCCGCCGACAGCGCGGTCTGGACGGTCTCCTCGTCACGCATCTCTCCGACGAGGATGACGTCGGGGTCCTGGCGCAGAACGCGTCTCAGCGCGCGCTTGAAGGAAGCGGTGTCCATGCCGACTTCGCGCTGGTTGATCGACGAGCGTTTGTCGGAGTGCACGAACTCGATGGGGTCCTCGATGGTGACGATGTGCTTGGCCGAGGTGTAGTTCATGTGGTCGATCATCGCCGCCAGCGTCGTGGACTTTCCCGACCCGGTGGTGCCCGTGAGCAGAACGATTCCCCGCTCCTCCTCGGCGAGTTCCCGCACGACCACCGGTAGCGCGAGCTCTTCGATGGTGCTGATCCGGTGGGGGATCGCGCGACAGACCATCGAGATCACGCCGCGCTGTTGGAAGGCGTTGATCCTGTAGCGGGCGACCTCGGGGATTTCAAACGAGAAGTCGACCTCGTGCTCCTGTGCGAACTCGGCGAGCTTGGTGTCGTCGGTTAGAAGGGTCTTCAGCGCGCCCTCGGTGTCCTCGGCGGTGAGCACGTCGGCGCTCTCGTCGGTCGCGAGCACTCCCTGCACGCGGTACAGGGGCCGGGCGTTGACCTTCATGTGAAGATCGGAGCCCTCCTTCTCGACCAGCCTGTGCAGCGCCTCCTTGACGTCGAACATGCTCTGCTGATCGGCATGGGGCAGGCGGGGCTTGAGCCCCGGCAAACGTCCTGGACCAACCGCAGGCACAGGCTGGACGGCCCCGCGTGGCCGCGCGGGCTTCCGGCGGGTGGTTCTAGGCCACGTCCCTGAGCTTCTGCGCCTCTGCGAGGCTCTGGAGCTTCTTCAGCGACTGGTTCTCGATCTGGCGGATTCGCTCGCGGGTCACGTTGAACGTGCGCCCCACCTCGTCGAGCGTACGCGGGTGCTCGCCGCCGAGCCCGTAGCGCAGCTCGAGCACGCGGCGTTCGCGATAGGAGAGATTCTCGAGCGCCTCCCGCAGCGCCTCCTTGGTGAGGATCTCGGCGGCGCGCTCGTACGGCGACTCCGCGCGCTCATCGGCGATGAACTGGCCGAACTCCGACTCCTCCTCGTCGCCCACCGGCTTCTCGAGCGACACCGGCGCCTGGGCCGAGCGCTTGATCGAGTCGACCTCCTCGGGGTCGATGCCCGTCACGTCGGCGATCTCATCAGCGGTGGGCTCGCGGCCGAGCTCGGTCACGAGCTTGCGCTCGGCACGGCCGATCTTGTTGAGCTTCTCCACGACATGCACAGGTATGCGGATGGTTCGCGCCTTGTCCGCGAGCGCACGCGCGATCGCCTGGCGGATCCACCAGGTGGCGTAGGTGGAGAACTTGAAGCCCTTGCGGTAGTCGAACTTCTCCGCGGCTCTCACCAACCCGAGCGTGCCCTCCTGGATCAGGTCGAGGAAGGGAAGGCCCTGGTTGCGGTAGTTCTTGGCGATCGACACCACCAGGCGCAGGTTCGACTCGACCATCTTCTGCTTGGCGTCGAGGTCCCCACGCTCGATCCGCTTGGCCAGATCCACCTCCTCCTGGGCGGTAAGCAGTCGCACCTTGCCGATGTCCTTCAGGAAAAGCTGCAGTGAGTCGGTGGTCATGTCCGGCTTGAGATCAAGCGCGGCTTTCGCTTTGCGCCTGCCCCGTTTGTCGGGAGCGCGCTCGACCTGCGAAGAGGCGGCTGTCGCCGGGTCGATGTCCTCGACGAGCTCGATCTCCGATTTCTCGAGGAAACCGTGCAGTTCCTCGACGTCCGACTCGTCCAGGTCGAGCTCGGACATCGCCTTGGTTATCTCCGTGTAGGAGAGCACTCCCACCTGCTGCCCCTTGGCCAGCAGACCCTTGACCTCATCCAGCTCCTGAAGCTCGACTACTGACATGTGTTTCCGTTTCTTCCGTCGATCGACAACCCGGGGGCGACCACTTGGGCCCTGCCGGATTCCGGCTGAGTGCAACACCTCCTGCCAACATACGGCCGGAGCCTGCCCAACGTTACAATGTAAACGCAGCTTCTCGGACTCCCATGTTAACGCCTCGCCCGTCAAGATTGAGCCGGCTTGCCGATCCTCCTCCCTTCGGTCCCAGCGCCACGGTGCTCTGAATGAGTGACGCCAAAGGCAACTCCCGATCGACCGCCCCCCACGGCGACCGGGAGGTGCTGGTCAACCTGCCGCACACCCGTCCGCAGCGTACGAGCCCGCGGCGCGCCGCGGCGCGCAAGGCGGCGGCGAGGGCGAGCGCCGAGCGAAGGACGCCGGGGCGCCCGGCGGCCCGGTCGCGGATCGGGGGCGGCACCGCGCAGACCGCAACCCACCGAGCGGCGACTGCTAGGCCCGGCGCCGGAAAGCCCAAGAGCGCACCCAAGCGCGCATCGGGAACACGACGCCGTGACGCGGCCCCGAGGCAGGGGTTCGAGTCCGACGGCGAGAACATGCACGGCTCCATTCAGCCACCCGGCGGCGCCGAGCTGGTGGCCTCTGCGGCGGAGATCGTCGGCGAGCTCGCGAAAGTGGGGCTGTCCGCGGGCGAGCGCCTGCTGAAGGACGCCTTCTCGCGTCTGCCCCGCTCCTGAGCGGATCGGCTTGACGGACCTGTGGCCCGGATTCCGGGCCGCCGGCAACCTCAGGCGGGGGTGCCGTTCAATCTGACGAGCGTCTGTATATACTCCTCCCACGCCGAGCTCCCATGACCCAGGTCACGGGAGGCGGGGGACCCACTGCGGATCGAGACGATCGGTCCGCTGGGGCGAATCGGCCCACCAGGCCGTAGCGCTTCCTCTGGTTGCGCGAGCCCGTCAGCTCACCCCGTAGGCCGCGATGACGATGCGTACGACCTTCATGCAGAAGACACTGCTCGCAGTGCTTGCCGCGCTTCTCAGCGCCGGCGCTTTCGCCGTGGGCGCGCTCGCCGACACCGGCGGAGTCGCCGCGGGCGGCCCGGCGGCGAGCCCCAAGGCTCCCGTGCACAAGACCGGCATCGCCACCTGGTTCGGCCCCGGCTTCTACGGCAAGAAGACGGCCTGCGGTCAGATCATGACCCCGGAACTCGTGGGCGTCGCCAACCGCACGCTCCCGTGTGGAACGCTCGTGAAGGTCAGCTATCGCGGCCACCTGTTGACCCTGCCGGTGATCGACCGCGGGCCCTACAGCCATATCGGCGCCGACTGGGATCTGACGACCGGAGCCGCGCAGACGCTCGGCGTGGAAGACACCGTTCGCATCGGCACGCGGGTCGTCGGCAGCGCACCCAACACCCCCACACTCGGGCTTCCCCCCGGTGCGCCGGCCGCCGGACCGGCAGCGACCGTCGCCACCGGCGGCGCGGTCGCCGGCTGAGAAGCCGGCCGGACCGCTCCACCTGAGCGAGCTAGCGTCCGGCCGGCCGCTGGGCGTACAGCGCCAGGTCCGCGTGCGCGGCGAGCGCCGCCGCCTCGCGCCCGTCGTCGGGGCACACGGCGATCCCCACCTTCACCTCGAGCGGCGCCCAGCGACGGCCGGCGAGCCCTCCGAGCGTGTGCGCGATCCACTCGGCCAGCCTGCCCGCGGCGACCGCCTCCGTCCCCGGCACGAGCAGCCAATACCTGCCCGGGCGCTCGCACGTGAGCTCGCCGGCCGGCCGGCCGCGACGTTGAGCCGGATGCCCGCCGATCCGCTGCAGCTCCTGCGCGAGGGTGCGTTCGATGCGGCCGGTCAGGTTCGACATCGCCGCGGGAAGCGCGGCGCGGCGCAGGCGCTCGGCGTCGCCGAGGTCGACCAGCAGAACGGCAAATGGCAGCTGGTCCCGCTCAAAGCGCTCGAGCTGGCGCCCGATCGAACCGATCCAGGCCGCCGGTCCCTCCTCGCCGCGTTCGTCTCTGACCTCGATCTCCGGGCCTTCGACCGCGTCGGCGTCGGCGCCGGCCGTGGCGGTGGGCGAGGGGACGTCAGCGGGCGGAACCGGGTCCGCGGCCGGCAGCTCGCCCGGTCCGGCCGGCCGCTCTGCCCATGGGGCCGGCGCGTCGATCGGCCGCGAACGCGGCTCGGCCGGGTCCGGCGGCACCGAACGCGCAGGGCGCGCCGGGGTGTCCCACGGAAGCGGGCGCGGCTGGCGCTGCTGAACCTCCGCTTGGCGAGGCTCCCGATGGGCCGGCTGAACGGGCTCCTGCGGGCGGGGTGGCGCCTGCGGCCGAGCCGGCGGCTCCTGGCGGACGGGGGCCTCTCGCCGGGCGGGGGGCGTCTCGGCCTGGTCGCGTTCGTCTATGAGGATGGCTCCGTGGGGACCGATGGGCGAGGGGCGCGAGCCGCCCACCACCACGCCGGAGCCGGCGGGGCTGTGGGCCTGCAGCCAGGGCTCGCCGGGATCTGCCGCATCCGGCCCGGCCACGGCGGCGGCGAGGATGGTCGCGCACACGTATGCCAGCCGATCGGACAGATCGGCCACCTGCCGTGCCGCCGAGCGCTCAGAGGCCGTCGATCGCAGCTCGTCCAGCAGGGCTTCCCACAGGACCCCCCGCAGCGCCTCCACCGCCTCGACCATCTCGGCCGGCGATCCGGCCCCGCCCGCGCCGGCCAGCGTGATGGGCTTGTGAGCCCAAGCGGCCTCCGTGCGACCGCCGGCGGCGGCGTCCCCGCCCAGCAGCCGTTCGAGCTCGGTGTCCGATTCGAGCGAGCGGATGATCTGCGCGCACAGCGCCGGCGCCTTGCGGGCGACCATCTCCAGATGGAGCTCTGCCACCCGCTCGAGCGAGCGCTCGAGGATCAGCGCGATCGCCCATTGCCTTGCAAGCTCCTCGACCCGCCCGAGCAGGGGGCCGACGGGCGCCTCGGCGACCGCTCGCGCGCGCGGACTCGGATGGCTGCGAGGATTGGGGCTCATGAGCGTTGGATATCAGCAACCGGGGACAGGGGCCTTCCCCGCGTGCCGGGGATAGCCTGACAGCTCAGTGCGAACCACCGAGGACCGACCCGCCAAGGCGATCATCGCCGAGGTGCACGACTCCACCTCCCTTGACGGGGGCACGGGAGCGGTGCGCTCGGTGCAGACTGCGGAGGTGCTGCTGGACGAGGCCGCGCTGAAGGAGATCTGGTCGCCCACCTACCTGGAGCGGCTGGCGCGCACCTACTGGCGCTTCCTCACCCGGGTCACGCTGGGATTGATCCGGGTCCATTACAGCGAGGGAGAGCGCTCGGTGGTGCTGCTCGCGAGCCCGCTGAAGCTGCTCACGTTCGGCGCGCCCGAATACGAGATGGATCCCTCGCGGGGCCTCGTGCGCTGGCGGATCGCGCGAGGCCTGCTCGTGGCCAAGCGCGGGCGCGACGGCGGCGGCTACCTTCAGATCGAAGTCCGCCGCAGCCCCGCCGAGGTCCCCGGCCAGGTGCAGCTGCACGTCGAGGTCGAGGTGGCCAACTTCTACCCGTCGATCGCCTCCGGCCTCAGCCGCCGCCTCTACAACGCCACCCAGTCGCGCATCCACGTGATCGTCACCCGCGGCTTCCTGCGCTCGCTCGCGCGACTGGACCTGGCCGAGTCCCGGGTGGGGCGGTTCGCTCCGTAGGCGGTTCGCCCGCCGCACGGCCAGCCGCGCCGGGCGGTCCGCTCCGCGGGTCAGTCGTAGCTGTCGCCGGCGACCGCCCTGAGCTTGGCGCGGTCGTGCGTGGCCCTGATGCGCCTGATGGTCCCCGAGCGCGAGCGGGTGACGAGTGATTCCGTCGTGGCGCCGCCGGCGCTCGGGTAGCGCACGCCCTCGAGCATGTCTCCGTCGGTGATGCCGGTGGCCGAGAAGAACACGTCCTCGCCGGCCACCAGGTCGTCGCTGGAGAGCACCCGCTCGAGGTCATAGCCCGCCTCGACGGCAGCCGTGCGCTCGGCGTCGTCGCGCGGCCACAGCCGCCCCAGGAGCTGGCCTCCGAGGCACTTCACCGCCGCCGCCGAGATGACCCCCTCGGGCGTGCCGCCGATGCCCCACAGGAGGTCCACCGGGGAGCGCTCGGTGACGGCCAGAAGCGCGGCCGAGACGTCGCCGTGGGCGATCAGGCGAACGCGCGCTCCGGCCGCGCGAATCGCCGCGATGCCCTGCTCGTGGCGGGGCCGATCCAGGATCACCACCATCACGTCGCCGACCGCGCAGCCCTTGCGCTCGGCCACCAGCCCGACGGTGTCGCCGAGCGTGCGGTCGAGGTCGAGCAGGTCGGCGATCTCCGGTGAGCCGGCCATCTTTTCCATGTACACGCACGGTCCCGGGTCGAACATGGTGCCGCGGCTCGACAGCGCGATCACCGCGAGCGCGCTCGGCATGCCGTTGGCCGCCAGCGTGGTGCCCTCCAGCGGATCGACCGCGATGTCGACCTCAGGCGGCGAGCCGTCGCCGATCTGCTCGCCGTTGTAGAGCATCGGCGCCTCGTCCTTCTCGCCCTCCCCGATCACCACCACGCCATCCATCTGGACCGACTGGAGCATGAAGCGCATGCCGTCGACCGCGGCCTGGTCGGCCGCCTCCTTGTCGCCCATGCCCACGAGCGGCGCGGCGGCGAGCGCAGCGGCCTCGGTCACCCGCACGAGCTCGAGGGCCAGATTGCGGTCGGGCCGCTGGCGATTTCGGTCGGGTGTCAAGGGTGGTTGTGGAGGCGATTGGGCGGCCGTCCGCCGTCGCGGCCGGTCTGGTCGTTCCCCCGCACGGGCTCCTCGAGCGCCGGGGGGACACCGGAAACGTATAACAGCGGCTCTGCGACTACGATCGTGCCCATATTGCGCGCCCTCACCACGAGGATCAAGGAGATGCTGTGACTCAGATCGGTTTCATCGGGCTGGGAAAGATGGGCGGGAACATGGTGCACCGCATCCGCCGCGATTCAGAGCACGAGGTGGTCGCCTTCGACTTCGACAGGAAGGCCGTCAAGCAGGCGGTCAAGAACGGCGCATCCGGGGCGGAATCGCTGAAGGATCTCGTCAAGCAGCTGAAGGCGCCGCGGCTCGTGTGGATCATGGTGCCGGCGGGCGAACCGACGCAGCAGACCGTCGAGAAGCTCGCCAAGCTGCTCAATCGCGGCGACACGATCGTGGACGGGGGCAACTCGCAATGGACCGACGACAAGCAGCGATCCAAGGCGTTGAAAGCGAAGGGCATCGACTACGTCGATGTGGGCGTCTCAGGTGGGGTGTGGGGGCTTGAGGTCGGCTACTGCATGATGGTCGGCGGCCCGCCCAAAGCGGTCAAGCAGCTGGCACCGATCCTGGACGTGCTCGCGCCCGAGACAAATGAGCAGAGCCTCGCGGCGATCGGGCCGCGAGGGTGGCTGCGCTTCGGGCCCTCCGGGGCCGGTCACTACGTCAAGATGGTCCACAACGGGGTCGAGTACGGGCTGATGCAGGCATACGCGGAGGGCTTCGACCTGTTCGACAAGTGCGAGTACGAGCTGGACAACGCTCGCATCGCGCACCTGTGGGGCCAGGGCTCGGTGGTGCGCTCGTGGCTGTGCGAACTGGCCGCGCGGGCGTTCGAGGCCGACGGCAACGACCTGCACACGCTCGAGGGCTACACCGCGGACTCCGGCGAGGGCCGCTGGACGATCGCCGACGCGACCGCCCACGACGTGCCCACCCCCGTGATCACGGCGTCGCTTACGCGCGCATGCGCTCGCGCGGCAACGGCGACTACGCCGATCGGGTGCTGGCGGCGCTGCGCAACCAGTTCGGCGGCCACGCGGTCAAGAGCGCCCCGGCTCACAACGGCGCGAAGCCGGCGGGGAAGGTCGCCCGCTCGAAGCCCGCGCGCGCCGCCGGCAAGCGCGGCGGCCGGCGCGGAGGCCCCTGAGCGTGGCGGTCGCGGCTGGTCGCCCAACCGATCTCCCGGAAGCCGAGAACCCGCTCACGGCCGGTCTCGAGCGACTGCCCGTCGCGCCGACCACGCTCGTGATATTCGGCGCCAGCGGCGACCTCGCCAGGCGCAAACTGCTGCCGGCGCTGTACAACCTCGCCCACGACGGCACGCTGCCCGAGCGCTTTCACCTCGTGGGCGTATCCCGCGCCGATAAAACCCACGAGAAATTCCGCGCCGAGTGCGAGCAGTCGATCCGCCAGTTCTCCCGTCGCACGCCCAACGAGGAGGTGCTGCGCGCCCTGCTCGCCGAGGTCAGGTACGTGGCCGGGGTGTTCGATGACCCCGCGGTCTATGCCGAGCTCGGCAAGGTGCTCGAGGGCTTCGAGAAGGCCGCCGGCGAGCCGCTGAACCGGGCCTTCTACCTGTCCACCGCCCCGGGCTTCTTCCCCGTGATCGTGGAGGCGCTGGGCAGCTCGGGCATCGCCGATCACGACGAGGCCGACGTGCGCGTGATCATCGAGAAGCCCTTCGGCACGACCCTCGAGGAGGCCCGCGAACTGAACCGGCGCGTGCTCGCGACCTTCGATGAGCAGCAGATCTTCCGCATCGACCACTACCTGGGCAAGGAGACGGTCCAGAACATGCTGGCGTTCCGCTTCGCCAACGGCATGTTCGAGCCGCTGTGGAACCGCAACTACATTGACAGCGTCCAGATCACCGCGGCCGAGGACCTCGGCATCGGAACCCGCGCCGGCTACTACGACCACGCCGGCGCGCTGCGCGACCTGATCCAGAACCACATGATGCAGCTGCTCTGCCACGTGGCGATGGAGCCGCCGGTGAACTTCACCGCCGAAGAGGTGCGCAACGAGAAGGTCAAGGTGCTGCAGGCGGTTCCGGAGCCCACCGTCGAGAGCGTCGAGGAGATGGCGGTGCGCGCCCAGTACGCCCGCGGGCACTCCGGCGGCGAGGACGTACCGGGCTATCTGGAAGAGGAGGGGGTGCCCCCCTCCTCTTCCACCGAGACCTACGCGGCGATGCGCCTGGAAGTCGACAACTGGCGCTGGGCCGGAGTTCCCTTCTACCTGCGCACCGGCAAGCGCCTCGCGCGCAAGATCACAGAGATCGCCGTCACCCTGAAGCCGGTCCCCCACCTCGCCTTCAGCCAGGAGGGCTCGCTGGGCGTGCAGCCCAACCAGCTGGTGCTGACGCTGCAGCCCAACGAGGGCGTCTCCTTGCGGCTGGGCGCCAAGATTCCCGGCACCCGCATGAGCATCCGCCCGGTACAGATGGAGTTCCTGTACGGCACCTCGTTCCTGTCGCAGTCGCCCGAGGCCTACGAGCGCCTGATCACCGATGCGATGCGCGGAGACGCCACGCTGTTCACGCGCAACGACGAGGTCGAGGCGCAGTGGCGCATCTGCGACCCGATCGTGAAAGCTTGGGCGCCCACCCACCCGCAGATCCCGGGGCCGCTGCCGCAGTATGAAGCGGGCTCGCAGGGGCCGAAGGAGGCCGAGCGCCTGCTCGACGAGGGCCACTCCTGGCGCGCGATCTGATGCCACGCTCGGACGCGGTCTGGAGCGAGCAGGGCACCACGCCTGACGCGATCGAAGCGGCGCTGCGCCGCCTGCTGGGAGAGCGCCACGCCGAAAACGAGGGCTTCGTTCCGGCGCGGGTGCTCAACATGATCATCTTCGTCGACCACGAGTGGAGCGGGGAAATCGCCAACCGCCTGCGCGGCGTCGGGCGCTATCACGCCTCGCGCACGCTGGTTCTGTCCTTCCAGCCCAAGCGCACGAGGATGGACGCGCACGTGAGCATCGTGTCCGAAGGCGATCCGGCCCTCGGAGAGGTCGCGCTCCTGCGCGAGACGGTCGTGGTGGAGATCGGCGAGCGCCATCTCGACGACCTGATCACGATCGCGGACCCGCTGGTGGTGAGCGACCTGCCGACGCTCCTGTGGTCTCCGCACGGACACCACCATGCGGTCGGAGAGCTGCTGGCGCTGGCCCAGGCGGTGCTCGTGGACTCCGTCGATGAACCCGACCCCCACGAGGGCATCGACCGCGCCTGCGAGCTGAGCGGGCAGGCCTATGTCGTCGACCTGGCCTGGCTTCGCTCCACCCCATGGCGCGAGCGCGTCGCGGCGGCCTTCGATCCACCCCGGCTGCGGGGAGAGCTGCAGGCGATCGAGAGCCTCACGATCCGCCACCATCCCGACTCGACGGTCGCCGCGATGCTCCTCATCGGCTGGCTGGCCTCGCGCCTTCAATGGGAGACGAGCCCGCTCACCGCCGAGCAGAACGCGCTCGCGGGCCTCGCCCGCGACGCCGGCGGCAGGGATGTGGCGCTGCGCCTGGAGGCGGCGCCGGAGCTGCAGGTGCGCGGTCTCGAGGGCATCACGCTGAAGGCCGCCAACGGACACGAGCTGCGCCTCGACCGCGGGCCGGGGGGCCTGCGCGCCCACGACCGCAACGCGGGCGGCGAGGAGCACGAGTGGACGATCCTCGGCGCCTCCCGCGGCGAGACCGGCATCCTCGGCGAGGGCATCCGCCAGGCGCTGCTGCGCGACCGCACCTATGTGCCCGCTCTGCGCTCGGCCCAGGGGCTCTTCACGTGACCCGACTGACCACCTGCGCCGACGCCGAGGCGGTCGCGGTACGGGCCGCCGCCGACATCGCGCGGGCGCTCGAGCAGGTGTGCGCGCAGCGGGGAGCCGCCCACATCGCGCTCAGCGGCGGCACCACCCCGAAACGGACCTACGAGCTGCTCGCCGAGCAGCCGGTGGACTGGGCCGGCGTGCACCTGTGGTTCGCAGACGAGCGCTGCGTGGGACCCAATGACGCGGACAGCAACTACAGGCTGGCCTCGGAGACGCTGCTCGCGCGAGCCGAGATCCCGCCCGAGCGCGTCCATCGCATGCGGGGCGAGCTGGGTCCCGAGGAGGGTGCGCGCCGGTACGCGCTCGAGCTCTCGCTCAAGGCTCCCGCGAGCGCCGAGAAGATGGCCCTGCTTGACCTCGTCGTGCTGGGGATCGGCCCGGACGGGCACGTCGCCTCGCTGTTCCCGGGCGCCGCCACGCTCGATGCCGGCGAGCATGCGCTGTGCCTGGGCGTGCACGACTCCCCCAAGCCCCCGCCGGAGCGCATCACGCTGAGCCTCGCGGTGCTGCGGGCCGCCGCGCACTGCCTGCTGCTGGCCACCGGCGCCGGCAAGTCCGATGCGATCCACGCGATGCTCGCCGACCCCAGTCGCCACGTCCCCGCGAGCCTGCTCCGGCGCGAGCGGCTGAGCGTGATGGTCGACGACGCGGCCTCGCCCAACTCCAAGCGCCTCGGTTGAGGGTCCGCTTCGAGTTCGTACAGTAGGGGGGATCATGGCCGCAACCGTCGCCACCGCGCCCGGCGCAGCCCAGCCGCAGAGCGCGGCACAGTTCCTCGAAGACCTCGAGGAGGCGCGGCGCGGAACGCTCGCGCTGGTGGCGTCGCTGAGCGAGCGGGATCTCGAGCGCGTGCACTCGCCGATCATGAGCCCGCTCGTGTGGGATCTCGGCCACATCGCGGCGTATGAGGATCTGTGGGTTGGGCACCGCCACGGCGGGATGGCGCTGCTGAGGCCCGACCTGGCCGACTGCTACGACGCGTTTGAGACCCCCCGCGCCGTGCGCGGGGAGATCGAGGCGCTCGGCACCGAGGACGCGCGGGCCTATCTCCAGGAGGTGCGCGCCCGCACCGCGGCCGTGATCGCGAGCCGCGGCCTCGGCGACGGCGTGATCTGCGAGATGGTTCTGCGCCACGAGCTCCAGCATTCGGAGACGATGCGCCAGACGCTCGCGATCGCGGGCCTGCTCCCGGCGGGCGATCAGGCGAAGGCCGCCGAGCCGCTCGGCCCTGCCGGCCGGCAGGACGAGTGGGCGCAGATCCCGGCCGGGCCGTTCACCCTGGGCGCCGCCGGGGAGGCATTCGCATACGACAACGAGCTCCCCCGCCACACCGCCGAGACCCCCGCCTTCCTGATCGCCCGCCACCCGGTGAGCAGTGCGAGCTTCATGCGCTTCGCAGAGGACGGCGGCTATGAGCGGCGCGAGTGGTGGTCGCCCGAGGGCTGGGCCTGGAAGCTCGAGAACGGCATCGCCCCGCACCCCGCCCTGGCGGCGAGCCACCCGCTCACCGCCGCCTGCCACATCAGCTGGTATGAGGCCGACGCCTTCGCCAGGGCGGGCGGCGCGCGGCTGCCCACCGAGGCCGAGTGGGAGAAGGCCGCGACGTGGACCGGGCCGGGGGATGAGCGAACGGGGCCGGGGCCCGGCGAGGCCGGCGCGCTGGCCGGCGCCGGGCGGGTGTGGGAGTGGACGCAGACCCTCTTTCACGGATACCCCGGCTTCGTGGCATATCCCTATCGCGAGTACTCCGAGGTCTTCTTCGGCGACGCCTACCACGTGCTGCGGGGCGGCTCGTGGGCGACCCACCCGCGCGTCAGGAGCCTCAGCTTTCGAAACTGGGACCTGCCCCAGCGCCGGCAGATCTTCGCCGGCCTGCGCCTCGCCAGGGACGCGCGATGAGCACAGGCCCGCGCCCCCTCCCCGCTCAGCAGGGGAAAACCGGCCCGTTCGACGGGCACCGCGAGATAGCGATAGCGTTCGGCTGACGGGGACGTCTGATGAAGCCGCTCATGCCACCGGAGCCCGTCGTGGAGGCGGCAATCCGGATCGACTCGCACCTTGGAGGCGCGGACGAACGTTCGCTCGCCGAGGATGTCCTCGACGGCCTCACTCGTCCCTTCAAGGAACTTCCCCCCAAGCACTTCTACGACGCCCGCGGCGCGGCGCTGTTCGACCAGATCTGCGAGCTGCCCGAGTACTACCCCACACGCGCCGAGCGCGCGATCCTCGAGCAGGCCGCCGGTGAACTCGCGGCGCTGACCGGCGCCGTCGAGCTGGTCGAGCTCGGTTCGGGCACCGCGGCCAAGACGCGCGTGCTGCTGGACGCCATGCACGCCGCCGGCACGCTCACCCGCTACATCCCGGTTGACGTCACCGAGAGCATGGTGCGCGACTGCGCCGAGGAGCTCACCGACGAGTACCCGGGCCTGCAGGTTCACGGCGTGATCGGGGACTTCGAGCGCCATCTCGACCGCGTGCCGGCGGCCGTGGGACCGCGCATCGTGGCGTTCCTCGGCGGCACCATCGGCAACTTCCCCCCCGGCAGCCGCCGTCGCGTGCTGCGCGAGATCGGCAGCCTGCTGGGCCCCGATGACCACCTGCTGATGGGCACCGACCTGGTCAAGGACCCGGAGGTCCTGGAGGTTGCCTACGACGACGCCCAGGGCGTCACCGCCGACTTCAATCGCAACGTGCTGTGCGTGCTCAACCGCGAGCTGGATGCCGACTTCGACCCCGACGACTTCGACCACGTCGCCCTGTTCGATCCCGAACACGAGTGGATCGAGATGCGCCTGCGGGCCCGCCGCGAGCACACCACGCACGTGCGCGCCCTCGACCTGAACGTGCACTTCCGCGACGGCGAGGAGATGCGCACGGAGATCAGCGCCAAGTTCACGCCCGAGCGACTCGAGGCCGACCTCTCGGCAGCGGGGCTCGAGCTCGTGCGCTGGCTGACCGACCCCGAGGAGCTGTTCGCGCTGACCCTGTCCAAACGCGCACCGCTACCGGACAGCACCGGCGCCGACCCGGCATAGCGGCCGGGCAGGCTAGCGCGGGCCGAGGCTGACCGTGACGGGGCGGCCGTAGCCTGAGCCGCCTGCCGACGGGGCCGCGTGCACGATCGCCAATAGCCGCAGACGCCGGTGAGTCAACAGCAGCTGCCGTGACGCAGGCGACAGATGCACCGAGACGGTGGCGCGGGCACCGGCTCTGATCGCAAACCCGCCGGAGGCTCCCGCCGCGATCCGCTCCAGGCGACGTCGATGTGTTCCGCGCCTGGCCTTGGCCCTGACCGCGCGTGTCAACTCCACACGGCCCGTGCACGGCCGGCCCACGGCGCGGGGGCACTGTATGCGGATCCTGGCGATGCCGGCGCGGTTCGCCAACGTGCTGGCCGTGGCGACCGTCGAGCCCACACCGAACGCCAGCACCGCGTCGATCTTGGCGGCGGCGATGTACACGAAGCGTCCATCGGGGCTGACAGCGGCCCCTTCGACACCCTGCAGGGATGGAAAGCTCGTACAGCGACTGTCTTCTTCAGCGGCGCAGGAGACCTCAGTCAGCTTGCCCGTCGACTGATCGCGGGAGAACACGACAGCAGAGGTGCCGCCGATCGCATAGACCGCCGAGCCGTCGCCGGTGACCGCGATCGCATCGACGCTTTCAAGGCCCGCAACGGAGGCGCACGGGTCGGGCGCGGGCGCGGGTTCGTTCGCTTCGCCTCCTCCTTCTTCTTCTTCGTGTTCTTCGTGTTTCTTCGGCGGCGCCAGGTAGTCGACGCAGCTGGAGTCCGCCAGCGCACCGGTCGACGGGTTGCGGGTGAGAACATCCACCCTGCCGTGGCCTTCTGAATTGTCGGCGACATACACGTTCCTGCCATCCGGGCTGATCGCGAGCTGGGTGGGCGTTTTCAGCAGTTTGCTCGCCCGGCACAACCCGGGTGGCGGATCGACCTTCAGACAGCTGCTCTCGGTGAGCGTCCCCGTGGCGTCATGCGAGAACACGTCCACCGCTTCGCTGCCGGCGGCCACTGCATACAACTCGGCACCATCGGGGCTCAACGCCAGGGCATCGAGTCCACGCGTGGCTATGCCCACCCCGCAAGATCCGTCGAAGCCGTTCACCGCCACGCAGGGATTCGCGAGGAACTCCGAGGTTGGCAGCAGACCGAATATCGAGGCGACGCCTGCTTCTGGGCCGCCGGCGCCCGGAGCGCTCGCGCCACTTGCAGCGCCGGGAGGCTTGACGAGCCCCGCGGTCAGCGTCGAGATCGAGCCCTGCGTCGGTGCCGCCACGTACAGCGCCTTGCCGTCGGCACTCGTCACGACCGCGGCGGAGCTCGAGAAGATGTTGGCGGGCGGGCATGGAGATCCGTTGGGCGGGCGATATTGAAAGCAGCCCACACGAGTGAGCAGGCCCGTGGAGGGGTCGCGCGCAAAGGCAACGACGCTTGCGGAGCTGTTCGCCGTGACGAACACGGTGGAGCCGTCGGGACTCACCGCCACGCCGTCGGCGCCGAGCAGCGAGGGGGTCACGGCACAGGCGCCCGAGGCTCCGTCGCGCCCGTCGGTTCCATCGGAGCTCAGACAGCCGAGCTCTGAGATCGCGCCCGTGGTGGCGTTTCGCCTGAGGATCGCCAGCGAGCCGAAGCTCTGAGCCGTCGTCGCCCCCGCCGTGCCAGAGGCCACGTACACGTTGTTGCCGTCCGGCGATATCGCAACCGCGCTCGCTCCGACCAGGGCCTTGCCGTCACCACAGCCGTTGGTGGCGTTGCTGCTCTGCGTGCCCGGGGCGACGAGGCACCCCGAGGCGCCGCTCAGTGGACCGAAGCCGGTCGCTGCAGGCGCAGCCGCGGGCGCCCCCAGGAGGGTCAGCGTCGCCCCGAGGGCCGGAATCACCGCATTTGCACGCACGATTGAGTGCTTGCTTCTGCACGGCGAGGCCAACTCCTCCGCCCGCCCCTCCGCCTGGCGGACGTCATCGCGGCGCCGCTCCGGCTAGGCTCACCGGCCATGCGGATCGAGGATTCATCGGCGATCGTCTTCGGCGGGGCCTCCGGGCTCGGCGAGGCAACCGCGCGGCGCCTGCACGCCGACGGCGCGATCGTGACGGTGGCCGACATCAACGCCGACAAGGGCGCCGCGCTGGCGTCCGAGCTGGGCGTCGAGTTCGCCGGCTGCGACGTGACCGAGGAGAGCCAGGTGCAGGCGGCGGTCGAGCAGGCCGCCAAGGGCGCCGGCGGGCTGCGCATCGCGGTCTGCTGCGCGGGCACCGGCTGGGCGCGGAAGGTGGCTAGCTCCAAGGGCCCGCACGCCCTGATGCCCTTCCAGACGATCATCTCCATCAACCTCATCGGCACCTTCAACGCGCTGCGCTTCGCCGCCCAGGCGATGATCTCCAATGAGCCGCTCGACGACGGCGAACGCGGCGTGTGCGTCAACACCGCCTCGATCGCCGCCTTCGACGGACAGGTCGGCCAGATCGCCTACTCCGCCTCCAAGGGTGGCATCGTCGCGATGACGCTCCCCGCCGCGCGCGACCTCGCCCAGTACGGAGTCAGGGTCAACACGATCGCACCGGGCCTGTTCGACACGCCGCTGCTCGCGGCGTTGCCCGAGGAGGCCCGCCAGAAACTCGGCGCCGGCGTGCCCTACCCCCAGCGCCTGGGCCAGCCGGCCGAGTATGCGCAGCTCGCCTGCCAGATCGTCGAGAACCGCATGCTCAACGGCGAGACGATCCGGCTCGACGGCGCGCTCAGAATGCCGCCCCGCTAGTTCCCGCGCAGGGCCGGCACCCGGCCGCCGGCGGCGGCCCCATCAACATCGTTCAGCGCAGACGTTCGACCAGCATGGCCATGCCCATCCCCCCGGCCGCGCACATCGACTCGATCCCGTAGGTCGCATCGAGGGCGTCCAGGTCGTTCAGGAGCGTCGTCATGATGCGCGCCCCCGTCATGCCGAAGGGGTGCCCGAGGGCGATCGCCCCGCCGAAGGGATTGAGCTTCTCATCCTCGATGCCGAGGTCTTCCTTGCACGGCACGATCTGCGCGGCGAAGGCCTCGTTGATCTCGACAACGTCGATGTCGCTCATCGACATGCCCGTGTTCGTCAGCAGTTTTTCGATTGCCGGGATCGGGCCGAGGCCCATGATCTCCGGGCGGATGGCGGCGACCGTCGAGGCCACGATCCGCGCGCGCGGCTTCATGCCCAGCGAGCTCGCCTTCTCCTCGCTCATCACCAGCAGCGCGGCGGCGCCGTCGTTGAGCGGGCATGCGTTGCCCGCCGTCACCGTGCCGCCCTCCTTGAACACGGGCTGCAGCGCGGCGAGCTTCTCCATCGTGGTCCCCGGACGCGGGCCGTCGTCCTTGGTCACGATCGTCTCTGGAAGCTCGATCTCGTTTCGGTCCTTGTCGGTCTCGGTGTGCGCCGCCACGGTCACCGGCACGATCTCCGGCTCGAAGTGCCCGGACTCCACGGCCGCCACCGCGCGGGTCTGGGAGATCAGCGCCCACTCGTCCTGCGCCTCCCGGCTCACCTTGCAGCGCTCGGCCACGTTCTCGGCGGTCAGACCCATCGGTATGTACACGTTGTAGGCGGACCCCGGCGAGCCGTCGACGTGGTGGTTGAGCTCGCCCGGGGCCCCCCGCCCCACGCGGCTCACGGCCTCGACACCGGCGGCGATGTAGGTGTCACCCTCGCCCACCCTGATCGCGTGAAAGGCCATGCGGGTCGTCTGCAGCGAGGAGGCGCAGAAGCGATTCACCGTGCACGCCGGCACGTGGTGGTCGATGCCGGCCAACAGCGAGGACACGCGGCCGACGTTGTAGCCCGACTCCCCCTCCCCGTAGCCGCAGCCCATCATCACGTCGCCGATGGAGCTCTGCTCGAGGGCCGGATTGCGCTCGATCAGCGCCCGCAGCGGGATCGCGCCGAGGTCATCGGCGCGCACCGACCGCAGCGATCCCTTGACGGCCCGGCCGATGGGCGTGCGAATGGCGTCGACGATCACTGCTTCAGGCATGCGCGCTCTTCTCCTTGATGGTTGGCCCGGGTCGCGGTCGCTGGCCCGGGTGACTATAGATCGAGGCGGCTCACGCCCAGCTCGTCGAATCCCACGTGGTGGGCGAGCTCGTGGCGCACCGTGCGCGTGACCTGATCGCGAAGCAGATCGGCATCGTGCCCGAAGTCGCGCCGCAGCGTGTCGCGGAAGATCACGATGCGGTCGTGCACGTCGTCGCGGGCCACGCTCCCGCCCTGATAGAGCCCGTAGGCGCCCCTGCGCCGGCCGCCGTCTGAGATCACCACGGCCACATGGGACAATGCGTTGCGCAGCAGGTCCGGCAGGTCGTCGAGCGCGTCGCGCACGAGCTCCTCGAAATCGCGGTCATCGAGCGGGTCGAGCTCCATGAACTCGTTTTCCCCGGGGTCCACCGCGAGCCCTTCGCGCGCCAGCGCCTCGGAGTTCCGCACGATCTCTTCGAACTCCCTCTCGGATTCGGGGTCGCGCCATCCGGCCATGTGCACGGCCACAAACGCTGCGGCCCCCATCAGCACCGCCGCCACGAGCACGCCGAGAGCGACGTCCTCGACCGCCCTCACCGCGCCGATCGAGCTGAAGCCCTGCCCCACCACGATCGCCACCAGGCCCAGCGACAGTGCGATCAGCGCCGCCACGCCAACGCGTCGCAGTTGGCCGGAGGAGCCAGGTGAGCCCATGTTTCGCATGGTAGAGCCAGAGCCTATCCGGTGGGCGCCCACTCCGCGCGCCGGCTACTCGTCCAGCCCAACGGCCCTGAGGGCCTCATACCAGCTAGGAAACCTACGAACCGGACGTCACCGAAGTTTTGCTGAGGCCGCTACTTGAGCGTGCGGGCGATCACGAGCCGCTGGATCTCGTTGGTGCCCTCGTAGATCTGGGTGATCTTGGCGTCTCGCATCATCCGCTCCACCGGGTACTCCTTGACATACCCGTAGCCGCCCAGCACCTGCACCGCCTCGATCGTCACGGCCATCGCGGTGTCCGAGCAGAACACCTTCGCCATCGAGGAGTACTTGCCCCGCTGCGGATGGCCCTGGTCGGCCATCGCGCACGCCTTGTACAGCAGCTCGCGCCCGGCGGCCGTGCGCGTTTCCATGTCGGCCAGCTTGAACTGGATCGCCTGAAACTCGTTGATGGCCTTCCCGAACTGCCGGCGCTCGCGGGCGTAGCCGACGGCGTAGTCGGTCGCCCCCTGGGCGATCCCCACGGCCTGCGCGGCGGCCCCCAGGCGGGTGCGTTCGAGCGTGCCGAGCGCGACCGACAGGCCCCTGCCCACCTCGCCGATCACGTTCTCCTCGGGAACCCGCACGTCGTCGAAGATCGGCTGACCGGTGGGCGAGGCGCGGATTCCGAGCTTGTGCTCGAGCTTGCCCACGCTGAACCCGGGGCGGTCGGCCTCCACCACGAACGCCGTTATCCGCCCCGCCGTGCGGTCGGTGACCGCGAAGGTGATGTAGAAGTCGGCCACGCCGAGGTTCGAGATCCAGTTCTTCGCGCCGTTGATCACCCACTCCCCGCCGTCCTTCACGGCGGTCGTCTTCATGCCGGCGGGATCCGACCCGGCCTCCGGCTCTGACAGCGCGAACGCGGGCGACCACTCGCCCGTGGCGCAGCGCGGCAGGAAGCGCTCCTTGAGCTCATCGGTGCCGTACAGCTGGATCGGCAGCGTGCCTAGCTCCTGCACCATCAGGATCAGCGCGCAGGAGGCGTCGACCTTGGCGATCTCCTCGACCGCCATGTTCAGCATCAGCGTGCCGGTTCCCGTGCCCCCGTACTCGATCGGAAAGGGCAGGCCGAGGATGTCCTGCTCTGCGAGCAGCTTGCGGATGTCCCACGGGTACTCCGCCCGCTCGTCGATCTCGGCTGAGCGCGGGGCGATCTTCTCTCGGGCGATCTGGGAGATCGTCTCGCAGAAGTCCAGGTTCTCCTGGGGCACCGTGTAGCTGTCGCTCACCGCCGGCATTCCCGCTGATCCTAGTGATCTGAGGGCGCCTGAGGGCGCCTTGGACAGCCGTCTGCCCTCGCCGCACGCGTGAGCCGGCGCACGGACCGCGGGCCCGAGCGCCGCTAGGCTGATATCGATGGGCGCCACCGGCGAGACCTCCCAGATCGACATCGACCCTGAGCGGCTCGCCGACTGGCTCGCCGAGGATCAGGACCTGCAGGTGATCGACGTGCGCGAGCCCTATGAGCGCGATGCGGGTCACATCGAGGGCTCGCTGCACATCGAGCTGCAGAAGCTCACCTCGCTGGCGAGCACCGTCCAGCGCGAGCACCCGGTGGTCTTCTACTGCCGGGTGGGGGCGCGCTCTGAGATGGCGGCACAGGCCTTCCGCGCAGCGGGCTTCGAGGCCCACTCGATGAGCGGCGGCCTGCAACGATGGGCCGCGGAGGGCAGGCCGCTCTCACCCGATGGCGGATACGTCGCCGATCACTGAGGAGGAGGGACACATGGATTCATCTGAGTACCCGAAGGTCAACAGGGCCGATGGCTACGCCGTCGGCCACCTCGACGACCTCGGAGACGGCCCGGGGTTTCGCAAGGTCCGCAGGGGCCTTGATGTGACGGCCTTCGGGGTCAACGCGATCGTCATGCCGCCCGGCATCGAAAGCGGCTTCCACTACCACGACACCCAGGAGGAGCTCTACTTCGTCCACCGCGGGGCGATCGAGATGGAATTCGCCGACGGCTCCGTGCACCGTCTGGCGGAGGGCGCCTTTGCGCGCGTCGACGCCGGCACCCCGCGCAAGGTGCGCAACGTCGGCGACAGCGACGCCGTCTACCTGTGCGCAGGCGGAAAGGACGGCTACATCGGCCGCGACGCCCACGTGTATGGGGACGAGCCGCGCGTGAGCAGCGCGACTGGAAGCACCACCGGTTTCACCGTCGCTGGAGGAGCCGGCGACTCCGGTGACGGCAACTGAGGAGGGCCCGCGCGAGGGGCTGCGGGTCAACCGCCAGCTCCTCATCCCCCTCGCGGAGGTGACCCTGCGAGCGAGCCGATCCTCAGGGCCCGGGGGACAGCACGCCAACGTCACCGCCTCCCGTGTGGAAGCGAGCTTCGACGTGCTCGCCTCGCGTTCGCTGAGTGAGGGCCAACGCCGGCGGCTGCTGGCGCGCGCCGGGCCGCGGATCGTCGCGATCGCCCAGGACGAGCGCTCCCAGGCGCGCAACCGCGAGCTGGCCCTCGCGCGACTCGGCGAGCGGCTCGCGCGAGCGCTGGCCGTTCCCAAGCCCAGGCGCCCCACCCGCCCCACAGCGGCCTCGCGCGAGCGGCGACTGGCGGCCAAGCGCCGGGGAACGGAACGAAAGCGCGAGCGCCGCCCGCCCGAGGAGTCCTGACCGGGGGCCGGCTCAGCTAGTTCAAGAGCTCCTTGACGTAGCGCTGATGCAGCCGCCCGAGCGACGTTTTTTCGGGATGGAAGCCGATCGCGTTCCACAGGAACCCGGAGGCCGGCGCCCAGGCGATGATGAAGTACACGCCCAGGGCCAGTGCGGCCACCCGCAGCCTGCGCGAGGCCGACAGCGCCGCGAACGGGAGCACCCACAGCACGTACCACGGCAGCACCCAGCTCAGCGTCACGAGCAGGGCCACGTTGGCCCAGCCCGAAGCGGTGATCGAGGAGCGCCGGCGATAGGCCTGCACGCAGCACAGCAGCACGGCCGCCCCGAGCGCCGCGCTCAGCAGCACGTGCAGCGATTGCGTCTCACCGCCCTTGCCGAGCGCCAATCCGATCAGGTTGGGCACGCTCACACTGGTCACGAGCCGGCTCTGGGTACTCAGATCCGGGACGTGCAGCCCGAAGGCGATCAGGCTGAGCGCGCCCGCGATCAGGCAGGCGCCGGCCATGCCCAGCACGACCGCGACCAGGCGCCTCGGGCTCCTCAGCAGGCCCGCCAGCACCACGGGGATGAGCACCGCCGCAGAGGCCTTGATCGCCGCCGCCGTCATGAACGCCACCCCGGCGCCGATGTCCGCCACCGACATCGAGGCGAGCCATTCGCGCGGCCGTGAGGACAGGTCGAGCCGCGGGCGGGCGCCGGGCGAGGCCTCCTCCGCGCCGGCGACCCCCGCTCTCAGCATCAGATAGAAGCCCAGCACGATCAGGAGGACCATCAGGAAGTCGTTGTGGTCGCCCCCGAGCCCCCAGATCAGCACGATCGGGTTGAGCCCCACCAGCACGATCGCCGCCACCGGGTCGCGCCCCAACAGCTGCGCGCACTTCCACACCAGGAAGATCGTCGCGAGGCTCGCCAAGGCCAGCAGGCCCTTGAGCACCCAGAACGAAGCGACCACGCCGATCGGGACGACAGCGAACGTGAGAATCGTGAACAGCGGCCCGTAGGGGCTGAGCAGCTGATGCCAGTTGCTGAGGGCGTAGCTCGGGTCGTTGTGGGGCTCGAGGATCGGGATCGACGTGTACGGGTTGAGGCGGTGCACGATCTCCATGCGCCCGTAGTTGATGTAGTTGAAGACGTCCGTCAACGCCAGAGGCGGGGCCAGGAAGAAGATCACGTGCACCACCGCGATGCCGGCGATCACCCAGCGCGCCCGCATCCTCGGCAGGTAGGCCAGGCCCACCAGATAGGCGGCGTACATGACCACGATCGCGACTGAGAACAGGTACTTCAGGGTGTTGCTGTTGCGCGTGAGACCCGGCCACAGCCCGCCGAACGGGCCGGCCATCCAGGCGGGAAAGAAGCTCGTATGCGTGGTCGGCGACAGGATGCTCGGCCGATCCGCGGCCATCACCACCACCAGCAGGCTGCAGGCGACGATGGCCAGCAGCACGAGCGCGCCCACGCGCACGTCGGTGCTCGTGCGGGCGATGGCGCTGGCGCGCCCGCCTGAGAGCCCGCGCCGGCCACCGGTCTGCTCATCGCCGGCCGGCGTGTCCCGGAAGGGAAGTGCTGTGGCGTCGCTGGACATGCAATGAGGGCTCGCCTAAGCGAGCCCTCAAAAGGTTAAGCCTGTGTCGCTGGGAAAACTAAAGCTGCATCCCCACGCTCAGATGGCCTGGACGTTGACCGCCTTGGGACCCTTGTCGCCCTGCTCGGGGTCGTAGGACACCTTGGCACCCTCCTGCAGAGAGCGGTAGCCCTCGCCGTTGATGCCGGTGTGATGAACAAAAAGGTCCTTGTCGCCGTCGTCGGGGGTGATGAAACCAAACCCCTTGTCGTCGCTGAACCACTTAACTGTGCCAGTAGGCATGTGGGAACTCCTCCACGGTATGTGCGTGCTGCTACGCGGAGGATGCTGCTTAGAGCTTCGACCTGCGAGCGCTTGCACTACTTTTCGCCGGTCTAATGTGCCGGCCAGACAGGACGACCGTAGCAGGTCCCCGCCGGCCTGTGTTGTTGAGATGTTGCAGGCCCCGCCGGCGCGGCGCCGGCGGGGAGGCTCCCGGGCAGGCTAGGGTGGGCCGATGGCCAGGAAAGCCGACCCGCACGCCTCCCCCGCGGAGGGCGGGCCAGCCGTGCTGAGGCGCCTGCTCCCGCCCGGCGAGCCTGCCGGCGCCGAGGGGATCATCGACGGCCTCCACCTGCGCGATCGTGCGGAGGCCGCGGGGCGCAGACCGTATGTGCTCCTGAACATGGTCAGCACGGTGGACGGGCGCGCCACCCTCGGCGGGCGCTCGGGGCCGCTGGGCAACCGCGCCGACCGGGAGCTGTTCCAGGGCCTGCGCGGCGTCGTCGACGCCGTCATGGCGGGCGCGGGCACGGTGCGGGTGGAGCGCTACAGCCGGCTCATCCCGGATGAGACACGCCGCCGGCGGCGACGGGAGCGGGGACTCAGCGAGGAGCCGCTGGCCTGCATCGTCTCCGGGCGCCTGTCGCTGCCGGTGGACATACCGCTGCTCGCCGAGCCCGCGGCCCGGGTGGTGCTCGTGACCTCCTCGGCGGCCAGCCTCCCGCAGGGCGGCGCGGGCGGCGCCGACATCGACTACATACGCAGCCGCCACGACGGGGCGCTGGATCTGACGGCGGCGCTGACAGAGCTCCACGATCGGTTCAAGGTGAGGACGCTCCTGTGCGAGGGCGGGCCCCACCTGAACACCCACCTGCTCGCCGCCGGGCTCGTGGATGAGCTGTTCCTGACAGTGTCGCCCAAGCTGGCCGGCGGTGACGGAGCGACCGGCGAGGCGCTGCGGATACTTGCGGGCGCGGAGCTTCCCGAGCCGGCCGAGCTCGAGCTGCTCGGCGTCCTTCAGAGCGAGTCCGACCTGTTCCTGCGCTACGGCGTCCGCGCCTCGGCTCCCGAGCGCGTCTCGTGAGAGACGATGTTCAACAGCTCGCTGGCGAGCTGGCGCCCTTCCGTTGCCACACGAGGCGTGGCGGAGATGCGCACCACCACCTCCTCGCCGTCGAGTTCCTCGAGGGTGATGCGGGGAACATCGCGCAGGGGCGTCTGAAGCTTCTTCTCGAGCACGTCCTGCATGTCGCTCGGCGTCATTCCGGCTCGCAAACGGGCACGCAGATTGACCGCCTCCGGCTCGCGCAGCGGTAGCACCGCCACGTTGAGCACCACGCTGTTGGGCACCATGATCGAATCCTCGCCCCTGGCGAACGTCGTGTAGAGCAGGCCCAGCGAGCTGACCGTTCCCTCGAGCTGCCCCGCCAGCGGACCGCCCTGCAGGCGCACGCGATCGCCCACGCGGAAGGGCCGCGCGCTCAACAGCACCGTGCCGGCGATCACGTTGCCGAGTGTCTGCTGCGCCGCCAGCCCCAGGATCACCGCCGTGAACGCCGTGCCGACAAGCAGCGTGCGCGCTTCGATGCCGGCAACGCGCAGCGCCACCAGCAGCGCGAGAGCGATCGTGGCCAGGCGGATCAGGAAACCCACGGTTCCCGCGGTGGCGGGATCCAGACGCCGGAACAGCGGAGGCCCGAGCCCGCGACCGACGTCCCTTGCGATCGCCCATCCGAGGATCACGAGCGCGATCACCGTCGCGATCCGGATCGGAGCTTCCAATCCCGCTTCCAGGGTCGCCGGGTGGCCGTGGCGTCCCGGCGTTCCCAGCAGGTCCACGCGGTGGTCGTAGAGGATCACGACGCCCGCGAACAGCGGCACGAGCACCAGCACCTCGAGGCGCGCGCGTTTGACCACCCGGGGGCTGATCTGGCGCAGCAGGCCGACCTCGCGCCAGGCCTGGCTGCGGGTCTCGAACATCTTCGGCGGCGTCCTGGGAATCGTCATGGCTGTCTCAATGATGGTTGCAGGCAACCGTCGCCGCGCCTGCATGAACCCCCGCAGTCTCCCCGCCGCGCAGCCGGCGGGGGCGAGCTCAACTCTGCGTGTAGATGACCATCGCCCCTCCGAACACCAGACAGTAGATGGCGAACGGAATGAGCGTTTTCGTCTTGAAGTAGTTGACCAGGAAGCGGACCGTGAACACGGCGGTTATGGCGGCGGCCGCTGCCCCCACGAGCGCCTGGCCGCGGACGCCGTTGCCCAGGTGGCCGAGCAGATCGGGCAGCTTGAAGAGACCGGCGGCGAGGATGATCGGCGTGGCGAGCAGGAAGGCGAAGCGCGCGGAGTCGCTGTGATCCATGCCCCGGGCGAGACCGGCCCCCATGGTGACGCCGTCGCGGCTGATTCCGGCGACAAGCGCCGTCGACTGCGCCGCGCCGATGACGAACGCCTCGCGGTACTCGAGCGTGTCGAGTTCGCGCGCGCCGTCGGGCTTCGCGCCCTCACGGATGGCGAGTTCCCGCACCTGCGCGCGGCGGCGGAAGAGCTCGGCTCCGAACAGCAGGCAGCCGTTGACCATCAGGAAGATCGCCGCCACCTCGGGCTTGGCGGTGAGCGTGCGCAGCTGGTGCTCGAACACCAGGCCGAGGATCCCGGCCGGGATGCTCGCGACGATGATCAGCCAGGCCAGACGCTCGTTGCTGGTCTCCGCCCGGCGCACGGACAGGGTGTGGAAGAAGGCGCCGATGATTTCGACCCAGTCGCGACGGTAGAAGTAGAGCAGGCCGAGCGCGCTGCCGACGTGGAGCATCACAACGAACGCCAGCCAGAAGGACTCCGGTTGGGACTGCGCGTCGACGAGATGGTTCCACCCGAACAGCGTGGGGAACAGCACCGTGTGCCCCAGGCTCGAGATCGGGAACAGCTCTGTGACCCCCTGGAGCACGCCCAGCACGATCGCCTGGAAATAGGTGATGGCTGAGGCCAGCGGGATCGCGACGAGGCTCCACATGACCGCGTGACCATACTCCGTCGGCTCTCGCTGGGCGAGCGCATACGCTCCCGCCGATGGAAGCGAGCGATGCCGCGGCCGAGCCCCCGTTCAGCGTCATCCTGCGCGAGTGGGGCCGCATCGGCTGCGTGGGCTTCGGTGGCCCGCCGGCGCATGTCGCGCTGTTTCGCGAGCTGTGTGTCGAGCGGAGAAAATGGCTGAGCGAAGGCCAGTTCGAGCGCGCGATCGCCGCCACCAACCTGCTGCCGGGCCCCGCCTCGACACAGCTTGCGATCTACTGCGCGTGGCGGCTGCGGGGCCCGCGTGGCGCGCTCCTCGGCGGGCTCAGCTTCATCCTGCCGGGCCTCATCCTGATGATCGCGCTGTCAGCGCTGTTCCTGTCGCATTCACCGCCGCTGTGGCTGCGCGGCGCCGGCATGGGCGCGGGCGCGGGGGTGGCGGCGGTCGCGGTGCGCGCGGGGCTGGGCCTCGCCGCCCCCATGTGGCGCCGGGCGGGCAGCGGCCGGCGCCGGTGGCTGCTCGCCTACGGGCTGGCCGGCGGGGCGGCGGCGGCGCTCGCCGGAGCGTGGCTCGTGCTCGTCCTGCTCGCCTGCGGAGCCGTTGAGCTGGGGCGGCGGGGACTGGCCGGCCTGCACGCATGGGCGCCCGCCGTGTTGGGCATTGCTCGCGGCGCCGCCGAGAAGCTCAACCGGCCAGGCCCGGGCTGGCCGCTGCTCGCCGCCGGCGCCGATCCCGGAGGCACCGGCGGGCTCGTGTGGACGGCCTTCAAGGTCGGGGCGCTGGCCTTCGGCGGCGGTTTCGTGATCGTCCCGCTGATGGAATCAGACGCGGTCAACACCTATCACTGGATGACCCACGGCCAGTTCCTGAACGCGGTCGCCCTCGGCCAGGTAACCCCGGGGCCGATCACCCAGACGGTGGCGGCCGTCGGCTACGCGGAGGGCGGGTTCCCCGGCGCGGTGCTGGCCGCCGTGGTCGCGTTCGCGCCGTCCTTCTCCTTCATCCTGATCGGCGCCGCGCGTTTCGAGCGCCTGCTCGTGAACGAGCGGGTGCTGGCGTTCCTCGCCGGCGCCGCCCCCGCCGCGGCCGGGGCAATCATCGGAGCGGCCGTGCCGCTCACGATGGCCATCAGCGAGACCTGGCAGTACGCCGTCCTCGGCGCCTCGGCGATCGCCCTGCTGCTCCTGCGACGCGCGATCGTGCCGACCCTGATTCTCGCCGGCTGCGTCGGCGTGGGCGCCGCTCTGCTGGGCGCGCCGGTTCCGCAGTGAGGGGCGGCGCGCGCTTCACCGTTCGTTCACGCGATGATTTCCGGCTGGTCACAGAAATACTCCCTTTGCAGGGAAATCTTGTTGTCATGGACGATCGGAGAAAGGCATCGACGATCATGGTCGGGACGCTGCCGCGTGCGGTGTCCATCCGAGCCGACTTGCACTGCCACTCCACCGCGTCGCAGGAGTCGAGGTTGGGCGTTCAGCGGGCGGTGGGATTGCCGGAGTGCGCCACCCCGCCACAGGAGGTCCACGAGCTGGCCAAGCGCCGGGGCATGGACTTCGTGACGATCACCGATCACGACACGATCGCTGGCGTCCTTCAGATCGCCGAGCGGCCTGATGTGTTCATCTCCGAGGAGCTGACCGCGCACTTCCGCGGAGAGCCCCAGGCCGTGCACGTGCTGTGCTACGGGATCTCCCCCGAGGACCACGAATGGCTGCAGGCCCATCGTGGCGATGTGGAGATCTGTGCCGCCTACATGTACGAGCGCGAGATCGTCTGCGCGCTTGCCCACCCCTACTACACCGTGGGCGCGCCGCTGATGGCGCGTCACCGCCGGCGCCTTGCGCAGCTCTTCGACGTCTGGGAGGTTCGCAACGGGGCGCGCCCACGCGAGCTGAATCGACCCGCCGCCACGTACGTCTCCACGCTCGGCGGCGGCGGGACGGGCGGCTCCGACGATCACGCCGGAGTCGACATCGGCCGCACCTGGACCGAGACTCCGGCTGCGCGCTCGCCGGTGGAGTTCCTGGCGCACGTGCGGAACGGAGCGACCATCGCGGGCGGAGCTCAGGGCAGTGCCGCAAAGTGGGCCCACGCCGCAATTGCCCTGGCTGCCAGGGCGCTCGGCCGCGGCGCCGGCGGGGTGGATGCCCCGGGACCGGACCCTCGAACCGTGATCACGATGGTGCAGCGGTTGCTCCGCGAGGGCGACGCGCGCCATGGCTCGTTGAGCGACGAGATGAGCCTGTCGCCCGATGACGCCCGCCGGTTGCTGCGAGCGTGGCTGAGCGCGGTGGAGCTCGACCACCTCGACGAGGAGAGCCTGATCGCCTACATGCAGGACGAGCACTTCAGCCACGCCGAGCTGTACCGACGAGCCTGCCGGGTGCATGAGCGCAAGCTGCGCGTGGCGGTCGAGCGCGCGGTGCGAGCGGCGAGCGGCTCGGCGGATCTGATGGGAGCGGCGCAGGGTCTGTTCGACGGCTGCATCGCGGCGATCCCCTACGCACCGGCCACCGCCTTCCTCGCGAACGAGAAGGCCAAGCTCGATCCGCGACTGAAGGACGGCGAGACCCCGCGCGTGGCGATCATTGCCGACGGGATCGGCAGTCCTCATGGGGTCACGCGTGCGCTCGAGGAGATCCGTGGTCGCGGGGTGCCGGGGTTCGAAATCGAGGTGGTCGGTACCGACCCGGACGTCGACCGGCGACTGTCATCTGTGGCGGAGTTCGACGTGCCCCACTATCCCGGCCTGCAGATCGGGGTCCCAAGCCTGACGGCGGCGGTGCAAACGCTTGCGGATGGGGCCTTCGACCTGATCCACGTCTGTTCGCCCGGCCCGGCGGGCGTGGCGGGTGCGCTCGTCAGCCGCGGGCTCGGGGTGCCGCTGGTGGGCAGCTACCACACCGAGCTGACAGCCTACGCGGGGCTGCGCTCGGGCCAGCAGCTTCTGGCCGACGCGATGGCGCTTGGGGTCAGCGCCTTCTATGGGGCGTGCGATCTCGTGCTCTCGCCCAGCCCCGCATCCGACGAGGCACTCGAGCGGATCGGGGTGGCGCCGGCGAAGGTGGCGCGCTGGGACCGAGGTGTCGACAGCGCACGCTTCGCGCCCGCGCTGCGCGGGTCGCTGCGCCTGCCGGACGCCGTCAACGTCCTCTACGCCGGGCGCATCACCCGCGAGAAGGGCGCCGACTTGCTCGCGGAGGCCTTCCTCAGGGCGCGTGATCGCAACCCGCGGCTGCAACTCGTGCTCGCAGGCGGCGGCCCCGAGCAGGAGTACCTGCAGGATCGCGTAGGAGACGCAGCCACCTTCCTCGGCTGGCTCGAGGGCGTCGAGCTGGCCCGCGCCTACGCAAGTGCCGACATCTTCCTGTTCCCGAGCCGCACCGACACATTCGGCCAGGTGATCCTCGAGGCGCAGGCCAGCGGCCTGGCGGTGGTGGCGGTCGCCGAAGGAGGACCGCGATCCCTTATCGAGGACGGCGTCAGCGGACTGCTTTGCGCGCCTGATGCCGAGGCGCTGGCCCAGGCCGTGCTCGAGCTTGCCGACTCGCCGTTGCTGCGCGAGCGTCTCGCGCGAGGGGGCCTTGCATCGGTCGCGGAACGCACGTGGGAGCGGGCGCTCGATCGTCTGGCCGCAGGCTACCGCCAAGCGCCCGGGGCCGGATCCACGGAGGTCGCAGATGCGGCCTGATCGCGCCCGAATCGCCGTCGCCCTGCACGACATAGAGCCGGCCACGTTCGAGCGCTGTGCGTTGATCCGCGACTGGCTGGATGATCATGGTGTGGGCCGGGTTACGCTGCTGGTGATCCCGGCTCGCGATCTGCACCCGCTCGGCGAGCGCTCCCCGGAGATGGCCGGCTGGCTGGCAGAGCGCCACCGGAAGGGCGATTCGATCGCCCAGCACGGATTCCAGCATGAGCAGCTGAGCCACGCCGCGTTCTACCGTCACACGCCCCTGGCCGCCCGCAGCCGGGGTGCGGCCGAGTTCGCAGGGCTCGACGGCGCCGAGACCCGCCGCGCCGTCGACGCGGGCTGGCGCGTGCTCAAGCTCGCCGGGATCGAGCCCGACGGCTTCGTGGCGCCAGCCTACGCCTACACTCGAGCACTGCGCCGGGTGCTGCCGGGAAAGTTCCGCTGGTGGGCGGGGCTCCTGCGGCTGCACCGGACCTACGCCGCGAGTGATGGCGATCCCCGTCCGCGCCTGGCGCCCGCGTGGAGCATGGGAACCGAGAGCTCATTGCAGCGCATCCTGTCGCCCTCGATCATCCGCGCCGGCAGCCTTCTATGCGGGAACACCCTGCGACTGGACCTGCACCCCGCCGACCTTCAGCACCCCCGCCACATGCTTGCGCTCGAGTGGGTCCTTCACCGCGCCGGACGCCGGCGCGAAGCGATCACCTACGACGAGCTTCTTGCTTCGCCCAGCCGCCCGGGATGAACCCGCGCGCGGCAAGCAGCTCGAGCACGCGGTCCGCCTCCTGTTGCACCGTTTCCTCGCAGCTTCCCAGCACCAGGTCGGGCTGAGTGGGCTCCTCATACGGCGCGCCCACCCCCGTGAAGTCGGCTAGCTCACCCGCCCGTGCGCGCGCGTACAGCCCCTTGGGGTCCCGCTGCTCGCACAGCTCCAGGGGAGCGTCCACAAAGACTTCGATGAAGTCCAGTTCGACCACGGCGTGCAGGGCCGCCGCCTCCTCGCGATCCGCTGCGTAAGGGCTGACCAGCCCCACCAGGGCGATCGTCCCGGACTCGGCAAACAATCTGGCGACGTGCGCCGTGCGGCGTACGTTCTCGCTGCGCCCTCGCTCGTCGAAGCCGAGGTCGCCATTGAGGCCATGGCGCAGATTGTCGCCATCGAGCACGAATGCCGACTGTCCAGCCGCGATCAGGCGCTCCTCCACGGCACCCGCAATTGTCGACTTGCCGGCGCCCGGCAGGCCGGTGAACCAAAGGGTCGCCCCCCTGTGACCAAGCGACTGCCAACGTCGTTCGCGGGTCGTCCTCGAGCGCTGCCACCCCACGTTCGGGCTGCGCGGGCAGTCGGCCGGATGCTGCTCGAGGTCCTGGATCACCTCCTGCGCGCTCGCCAACGTGGCGGAGGAGGCCTTCGCGTCGCGTGCGGAGACCTTGCCGTTGGTTTGAGCCACCGTGCGAGGTGGTGAGCTGGGGCGCTTCATGAACGGCCGCTCGGCTTGGTCCAAGTTGGAGATCAACGCGTGGACGTCCTCGCAGATAGCCTGATTGTATAGACAGACGACCTCGGAACCGGCACCTTGTGCGGCCCGCGCGGCGGCTCTAGCGGTTGGCGTTGTAGACGCTGGCGTCGAACATCAGCAGTCCCTGGGCGCCCGCATAGCCCAGGTGGCTCAAGCCGAACAGATTCTCGATCGACGCGAGCAGCGAGAAATGGTCGTATTCGCCGGTGACATTGACGCTGGCGGGCTTGACGTACTTCGAGATCAGCAGCAACCCGACTCGGCCTCCTCCAGCCGGGGTGCCGCTGGCCGGTTCGCTGGCGCTCGCTGTGCCCGGCGCGCCTGTCGTCGTGCCGGGCGCGCCTGCCGTCGTCGTGGCCAACGTCGACGTCGTCGTGCCGGGGGTGCCCGTCGTCGTCGGGCCGGTCGCCCCGGTGGGCCCGGTTGCCCCGGTCGGCAGATTCGGGAACGCGGACGTCATGCAGCATCCGCTCGCGTCGGCGCCGGGTCCGCTCTGCGGAGCCTGATCGAACGTGATCACGATCAGTCCCCCGGCCTTGTAGGCCGGTGAGCTCTCGATTTGCGGGACGATGTTTGAAAGGAATCCGTCGGCCCCCGCAAGGCCCGATGCCTGTCCCGCAGCGCAGGGTTCTTCAGAGCCGTCGTGACATCGATCAGGGACGATGTAGGAGAGCGATGGCGTGGCGCTGGCCGTCTTGAGGTCCGGTGTCAGCTGATCCAGTCCGACGACGCTGCTCGCGCAGGTGGGGTCGCCGGTCACGCTCTGAAAGTAGACGAACGGATCACGCCAGGACACGTATGGGTCTTCGGGACTCGGGGTCTGATCGGCATCCGCGCTCGGAAGCGCGGGGTGGCGGCAGGTCGTCGGCTGTCCCGGGCCGCCGCTGCCAATGGCCTCGACGTAGGCCTTCCACGTCTTGTGAGCGGCCGCCAGCTGATCGCCGATCGTAAGAACCTGTTTCGGATACACGCAGCCGGCACCGAGAGCCTGACCGCCCGGGCCGGCGGTCCCGGGAGTGACGGCCGTATACAGAGGACAGTTCGCGGCCGTCTGCGGGGTCGGCCCCTGGCCGCTGATGAGCGCGATCTCGTTGGCTAGCTCACCACCGGTCGCCGCGTAGTAGTTGTCGAGCAGCTCGCCCTGAGCGGTCAGCGTCTTTGAGAGGTAGGTGGCCTGCGAGCTCGGCCCGAACGCGGCGTTGAACCCCTGATCGGAGAGCACGATCTCAAAGACGTGACTGATCGGCGGTAGGGGTCCCGTCGTCGATCCGCCGCCGGGCTGCGAGTTCTTGCCCGCGCCGGTCGGCTTGCTGCTCGGCGGCTTCGTGCTCGGCGTCGTGGTTGCAGGTTCCGTCGGCGCGGGCGTCGCTTCCGCCGTCGCCGGCGGCGGCAGCGGCGCAGCCGATGCGGCGAGCGACGGGTTCGCAGCCGTCGCCGCCGGTGAAACGGCCACCACGATCGGCGCCACCGCGCCGCTGTCCTGTATCGGGCTTGCCGCCGATCCGACAAGCACCCCGAACGCGAGCACCGCCATCACCGCGACCGCGAGCACCGGCGGCGACGGCGACGTCTTGCCGCTCGAATCAGCGCTGTATGAGTCCTCAGCGCCTGTCGCGCCCGGCGCGGACGGTTCGTCCTCGGCAGGGCGTGATCGGCCGAGCCGGCTCTGCGGCGCGACTCCGATCAGCGCGGCGATCGCGTGCCCGAGGGGACCGCGTCTCTCCCCGCACTCCACGCAGTAGCGCTGGTCGTGCGCGAGGGGCGATTGGCACTCCTCACAGCACGAGGCCCGGAATGTGCGCACAGAAACGCCGGAGGTCGAGGAGACGGCCACGCTAAGGCCATGTTGCGCCTACGCCGTTCTCGTGAGGTGAAGAATTTGGTTCGCGTCCCGAGTCGCCTCGCGATAACGGCCTTTTCACAACTTCTCCCAACCGCTGCCGGACACTGGTGCCGGCCGTCGTTTGCCACCGCCGTCGAGATCGGCGTCGGCGGCCACGGCTTCGGTACGCCACCGCCATGGAATCGAGCACTCGCACCGAAGAACTCGACCCCGCGAGCCTGGAGCCCGCGAGCTTCGAACCCACGAGCAAGCCGCCAGCGGTGGACGCGGCGACCACAGCCGTTCATCCTTCGATGATCACCTCTATCCGGGAGCGCTGTTCGGCCTGTGGCGCCGCAATGACCTCGGACCAGCGCTACTGCGTGGAGTGCGGGGAGCGCAACGGGCCGGCCCGGGTGCAGTTGACGAGCGGGCAGCCGCAACCCGCGCAGGCGGCGCCCGCCATCCGCCCCCTGTCCCGACCGCCAAGGGCATCGGTCAACAGCACGCTGATCGCGGGCATCGGTCTGCTGCTGCTTGCGATGGGAATCGGCGTGCTGATCGGGCGCTCGGGAAAGACCGCGAGCGTCAAGAGCGCTCCCGCCCAGATCGTGACGGTCGCAGGCGCGGGCGCGGCAGCACCGAACACCGCCGCGACCGTGCCGGCGGCGAGCCCCACCGCCACCCCAACCAGCAAATCCGGCAGCGCCCATGCCGCAACCACCCCGAAGTCGAGCAGGAAAGCGCCCACCACTCCCCTGCCCAAGGCTGTCAAAGTCGGCAGCCCGGGCCACGGCCGGGGATATCAAAACGGTCATTTCACAGGAAACTTCTTCGGAGAATGAACGACACCGCTTCAGCCGCGCCGCAGGAGGAGCCGAGCGTCGACCTGGCCAAGCGCAGGGATGAGCTGACGGCACGTTTCGCCGAATTGCAGTGCGACCTTGGCGGGCTCACCTACGAGATGGTGATCCGCAATCACATCCGGGTCGAGGTGCTGGTGCGCAGGGCGGCGATCCTCCAGGACGTCGACGCCGAGCTCGGCGAGGTCGAGCGCATCCTGCACCTGCAGGAAACGGGAGCCGCGGGCTCTTGCGCCTCCTGTGGCGCGCCCCACAGCAGCGGCGCGGTCTACTGCTGGCAGTGCGGTCAGCCGCTGCTCGAGCAGGTCTCGAGCCACGCGCTCAGCACATAACTTGAGGCTCGCCCCCGGCTCACTGCGGTCCGCGGGACGACTTCAGGCACCTGCTCATCCAAAGCGGCCGGTCACGTAATCGCTGGTTCGACGATCGGCGGGCTGCGTGAACATCACCTCGGTGTCGTCGTACTCGACAAGCACGCCGGTACGCCTGCCGTTGCTCACATCGAGACTGAAGAACGCGGTGCGCTCGGCAACCCGGGCCGCCTGTTGCATGTTGTGGGTGACGATCACGATCGTGTAGCGGTTCTTGAGCGTCTGCATGAGCTCCTCGATCAACGTCGTCGCGATCGGGTCGAGTGCCGACGCCGGCTCGTCCAGCAACAGCACGTCCGGCTCGATCGCGATCGCTCTGGCGATGCACAGCCTCTGCTGTTGGCCGCCCGACAGACCGAGCGCGCTCTGGTGAAGCCGATCCTTGACCTCGTCCCAGAGCGCAGCGGCCCGCAGAGCCCGCTCGACCCGCTCATCGAGCCCATCCCTCATCTTGAGGTTGCGCGGGGCCCAGGCGACGTTGTCGTAGATCGACTTCGGAAACGGATTCGGCCGCTGGAAGACCATGCCGATGCGGCGTCGTACCTCCACAGCATCCACCTCGCCGCCGTAGATGTCGTGGCCGTGGTAGAGGATCGTTCCGTCGATCCTGAAGCCGGGCACGGAGTCGTTCATCCGGTTGAGGCTGCGCAGAAACGTCGTCTTGCCGCAGCCGGAGGGACCGATGATTGCGGTTACAAGGTTGCGATGGATCTGCATCGTGACGCCGCCGATCGCCTGTGAGCTCCCGTAGTAGACGTCCAGATCGCGCACGTCGAATATGGCTTCGCGTCCGAACGTTAGTGCGCTGCTCCGACGCGCGGCCGCCGGGAGCCCGCGTGAAGTCTCCGTGGGCGCACCGTTCGGGGCAACCGGCGTCCCGGGCGCGGGCCCGCCGGTATTGATCCGTACCCGCCGTCGGACGTTCGGGGCCCCGGGATCAGCGGCTTCGCTCGGGTCGGCCGGTCTCATCGGGACAGTGTCGAGCGACTGTTCGCGATCCTTGCAACGACGCTCGCCACGAGGATGAACGCCAACAGGACCGAGGCTGCACCCCAGGCACGCGCGAAACCGTTGGCTTCGGCGGACTCGGACGAAGTGAAGATGTAGTAGGGGATGTTCGCCAAGCCCTCGTTGCCGAAGGGATTGACCGACACGGTGTTACCGAACAGCGAGCTCAAGAGGATCAGCGGCGCCGTCTCGCCGGCGCCGCGTGCGACGGCGAGCACCGTGGCCGTCAGGATGCCGCCGCGCGCGGTCGGCAGCACGACGCCGCGAACCGTCCGCCAGCGGGCCACACCCAGCGCGTCCGCAGCTTCGCGCAGGCTCGCGGGTACGAGCAGGAGCACCTCCTGGGTGGCTCGCGCGATCAACGGCAGCATGATGATCGCGATCGCCACCGAGGCCGCGAAGCCGCTCTGGTGTTGACCGACGACGAGCAGCCCGAACACGAACAGGCCGATCACGATTGACGGGAGCCCGTTCAGCAGATCGAGGGCCAGCTTGAAGGCGCTCGCGGGCCAGCGCCCGGCGAACTCCGTCAGATACAGCGCTATCAGGATTCCGAGGGGCATCGCGATCGCGGTCGCCAATGCGACGATCACGACGGTCCCGACGATCTCCGGCGCGATACCGCCCCCCGCCTCGCCGGCGATCAGGGGCGGATCCTGCGTGAGGAAGTGCCAGCTCAGCACGCTCGCGCCGCGTGCCACGACCGAGTAGACGACGATCGCGAGCACCGCCACGGCCAGCACCGCCGCCACGGTCTGGACCCCTCCGGCGAAGCCGCTGATCAGCTGCCGGCGACGCAGGTTGCCCGACGGCGTGAGCGAACCGGAGAAGTCGGGAAGACCGGGCGTGACGGGGCCCAGGTTGTCCTGCTCATCCAGCATGGGCTGAGCCGCGGAGCCGGCGGGTTCGGTCACCGCGGGTAAGGGGCCGAATGCGTCGGTCATCTGACGGTTACCGTGCTGACGTCAAAGCGCCGGCCGATCCACTGCGCGGTGACGTTCGCCAGCAGCCCGATTACCAGAAGGATCACGCCGAGGTAGAAAAGCGACGCGATCTGCAGCTTCGTCGTGGCGCCCGCAAACTGATCCGCGATACGGCTCGCGAGGGTGTCGCCGGTCTGAAACAGCGAGGCATGGATCGCGTTTCCCGCGCCGATCACCTGCGTGACGGCGATCGCCTCGCCGAGCGCACGACCGAGGCCGAGGCACGCGGCGGCCGCGACCCCCGATGCCGAGGTCGGCAGCACGACCCCACGGAGCACCTCCCAGCGCGTCGCCCCGAGCGCGACCGCGCCCTCCTGGAGCTCACGCGGAACGGACAGGAACAGATCGCGGCTGATCGAGGCGACGATCGGGACGACCATGATCGTGAGGATCAGGCTGGCGTTGAACAGGCCGGTGCCGGTCGTCGGGACGGGTCCGAAGAGCGGCAGGAAGCCGAGCACGCTGTGCAGGAACGGCTCGAGGTGTTTCTGCAGGAACGGCCCGAACACGAGAATGCCCCAGAATCCGAGGATCACGCTCGGGATCGCGGCCAGCGTTTCCACGAGCGGTCCGATCACGCTTCGCACGCGGGGGGAGGCAGACATGCTCAGGTACAGCGCGATCGAGACCGCGAGGGGAACCGCGAGCAGCAGGGCGATGAACGAGGTGACGGCGGTCCCAAAAATGAGCGAGCCGGCGCCGAAGATTTCGAACGGGGGGTTGGGCTTCCAGGTCGGGTGCGAGAGGAAGCCCAGGCCGAACCGGGAGATCGATTCGCTCGCGCCGTCGATCACCTTGTAGGCGATCGCGACGAGCGCGACAGCCGCCAGCAGCGCGGCGGCCAGACAGACGCCATGGAGGACCGCATCCCCGATGCGGTCAGCCCTGCGGACGCGGGATCTCGCATTGCCGGGCAGAACGCCCGCAAATCTGGTGCTCCCGCTCATCGCGCGCAGCCTAACGCGATGACACCGCCAGCTTTCACGCTTTCACGAAATCTCAACGCGGTGTTCACACCATTTACCCAATTGGGCGCGGGACGGCTCGTGATGCTTCGGCTCGCGTAATCCCGCAACCACATCGAGGAGGCTCTTTTGACGCTCAAACGATTGCCGATCATCACCATAATGACGGTGATGACGTGCCTGACGGCGGTACTTGTTCCCAGTCCTGCCGGGGCGGGCGCATACTCGCTCACCGGTGCGGGTTCGACGCTGATCGCGCCGCTTGAGACCTTCTGGGCCTCGGACTTCCAGAGCAGATACAGCGACACGATCACCTACTCCGCCGTCGGGTCAGGCGCCGGAATTGCGCAGGTCACCGCTCGGACGGTCGATTTCGGAGCATCGGACGCTCCCCTCACGGCCGCTCAGGCGGCCAGCTGCAACCAATGCGTTCAGATCCCGTGGGCCCTCACGGCGACGGGAATCGCCTACAACGTTCCCGGCGTTCGCGGTCTCCGTCTCACCGGACCGGTGCTCGCTGAGATCTACCTCGGGAGAATCACCAACTGGGACTCCACGACCATCGCGAAGCTGAACAAGGGCAAGAAACTGCCGAACCTGAAGATCACACCGGTCTACCGCAGCGATGGTTCCGGTGACACCTACGCGTTTACGGACTATCTCTCGCGCGTGAGCCCCACATGGCGGACCACGGTCGGCGGCGCCTCGACGGCGGTCAGCTTCCCGGGCGGAGTGGGCGGCAAGGGCAACGCCGGCGTGACCGCGGTGGTGTCCTCGACCAGCGGTTCAATCGGCTACATCTCCGCCTCCTACATCATCGCCCACGGCCTCCAGGCCGCCGCGCTGCAGAATGCGGCCGGGAAGTATGAGTTCCCCAACCTCGCTCCGATCGAGGCCGCAGCAAAGATCATCAAGCATGTGCCGGCTAACAACGAACTGCACATCGTCGACCCACCGAAGAGCGACAAGCTGGCATATCCACTGTCGACCTTCACGTATTGCATCGTGCCCAAGACGGCGAACCAGAAGGGTGCGCTCGCCAGCTGGGTCTACTACGCGATGACCGCCGGGCAACGTTTCGGAGCGTCGCTCGACTTCGCTCCGATCCCGAAGGTCGTTCTCGAGGCCGGGACCAAATCGGTGCGAGAACTCCAGCAGGCATAACCAACGGCTGACAGGCCGGATGCCAGTGGGCCGGTGCAGCGTGATCACCACGCTGCACCGGCCCTTTCACGTGGTCCGCTGACGACGCAAGCCTCCCAGCCGCCCCGTTCGGCCTGCATGACGGGCCAACAGGACCTCGGGGGAGCGGGCGAGGAGCAGCCGATCTCGCGCCCGACGGCCCCCGATCGCCGGCCTCCGGCGATTCGGACGGGCACCGTGTGACCGGCGGTAGACCGCACGAGCCGGTTCGGCGCGGGTGCTTTCACACAGCATTCACCCACGTGGGCACCCTTACGCGGGCTCACCTTTACACGGCGGTCACCCTCTATAGCGCCTTCCCGTTCACGAAGTATTCACCTTTTACACCGCATTCACCACGCCGGTGATCTTCACCACCAAGCAACAGCGACGTCACCAGCGCACAACGGGGATCTGGCTGGACGTTTCCCAGCGCAACAAAAAGCGACGGGCGCGGCCGCTGTTCCGCGTCGTGATCTGCACCGGGCCTTCGACGCTGCTCGCTCGGATCGAGGCGGTCGTGGGCCACCGACGTCGAGAGGAACCGCGCGATTTCGAGCCTCTGATGGTGGGCGAGCTGACGATCCGCCGCGACCAGTATCAGGCGTTTGTGGGTGGGACAAGCCTGAGATTGACGCGCCGCGAGTTCGAACTCGTCGAGTTACTGGCCCGGGGCGGCGGTGAGACATTCGAGCGCGAGCTCATCTGCACGCGCCTGTGGGGACCTGCGGGCGCTCGCAACGATCGGACCCTCGACGTGTTCGTGCACAAGCTGCGACGCAAGCTCGAACGCGCCTCACCGGGCTGGCGCTACGTCCACACGCACTGGGGCCACGGCTATTGCTTCGCCGCCGAGCAGGTCGGTGGCCCTTGCGTTGCCGCTTCCGAGACGCCCCGGCCCGAGCCAGAGCCCGTGCTCGAGCCCTCCAGCGCCCGTCTGGCCGCGTAGACGCGGTCGTTCAGCGCCTTCGGCGCTTGAGCGTGATGCCCTCGAGCACGTGCGCGACGGTCTCGCACGCGTCGACGGCCGCCTCCAGCGACTCGAAGATGTCCTTCCAGCGGATCACGACCATCGGATCGATTCCGCCCGCGAACAGCGAGGCCACACCGTCGCGCTGCAGGCGGTCACCCTCATTCTCGAGACGATGAATCTCCACCAGGTGCGGAGCCAGCTCGGTCCCCGTGCGCAGGCAACGCAGGGCTTGGGCGATCTGCTCGCCGGCACCCACGAGCACGTCGGTGAACTCGACAGCCTGCTCCATCGGCGCCTCCACGCCATACAGGCCGAGCTGCGCGGCGACCTGCTCGGAGTGATCGACAATGTCGTCGAGAGCCGTCGCAAGCGCGTAGCCGTCGCCTGCATCGAAGGGAGCTCTGACCCTCCCGCGGGCGGCGAGCCCGTGGATGATGTCGTGGGTGATGCGATCGCCTTCCTGCTCGCAAACCTTCAGATCCCGGGCCAGAGTCGCGTGCTCGGGATAGTCGAGGAGCAGATCGCGCAGAAGCAGCCCGCACCGCTGTACGTTGCGCCCGGCCTCCTCGACAAGGGACATCAGGATGGGGTCGTGACCTCGGCGCAGGAAGCTCATCCGGCGAGGATATTGCGCGCCGCGCCCCAGCGGTCCTCTTCACAATTTTTTCACCGTTCTACTACGGGTTTGCAACCTCGCGCCCAGGGCAACCGCCGATGCTAGGAACCGTGGAGAGCCCCCCGGACAGCACGGGCAGCCTGTATGCCGATGAGCTTGAGATCAGGCCGGGCGAGGGGCTCGTCCTCGCAACCGGGCGCGCCCTCACCTTGTCCGTTAGAGAGTTCGCGCTCCTCGTGGCGCTCGCAAGACGTATCGGCGCCGTCATCACGCGCGAGGAGCTCTACGACAGCGCCTGGGGCGGCGAGCTGCGGTCCGGCGACCGCTCCGTGGACGTGTACGTGAGCAAACTGCGCGGCAAGCTCGAAGCGGCGATGCCCGATCGCAGGTTCATCCACACCCATCCTGGGTTCGGCTACCGCTTTCAACCGCAGACGTCTCGGAATTCCGGACTCCGGAGCCCGGCGGTCGCCCAGCGGGACACCCGCAAACCGAGAGCCCGCGCCGATTCACAAGATCTTCACACGGGGACCCTCGGCCCTTAACAGACTTGCCACCCCCACCGGCGGACGGTAAGGAGAGCCCTCGCGCACCTCGCGAGCCATCAACCAGCAATCGAGCCAGAGGAGATGTAGTGATACAGAACAAGATTGGCACGCTCGCGAGCGTTGCAGTGCTCGCGCTGGGCCTTGCGGCGTGCGGCAGCAGTTCGAAATCGTCCAGCAGCTCGACGAGCTCATCCAGCGGTGCATCGGGGACGATCTCCGGAGCCGGCTCGACGTTCGCCGCACCCGTCTATGAACAGTGGGCTTCGTCGCTATCCCCCCTGACCGTCAACTATCAGGCCGTCGGTTCGGGCGCCGGCATCACCGCCCTTGAGACCAAAACCGTGGACTTCGGAGCGAGCGACCCACCGCTGAAACCCGCAGACGAAACGGCAATCGCCAAAAACGGCAGCGCCGCGGTGCAGATCCCAATGTTCCTGGGCGCGATCACGGTCTCCTACAACCTCCCCGGCGTCGCGACGGGGCTGAAGCTCGAAGGCAAGACGATCGCCGACATCTACCTCGGCAAGATCAAGACCTGGAACGACGCTGAGATCGCGGCGCTGAACCCGGGCGTAAAGCTCCCCAGCACCGCGATAACGGTTATCCACCGCTCGGACTCCTCGGGCACGACATCCGGCTTCACGAGCTTCCTGGCCGAGGTCGATCCCGAATTCAAGAGCAAGGTCGGCGAAGGCAAGGACGTCCCGTGGCCGACTGGCACCGGTGCGAAGGGCAACGCCGGCGTCGCCGGCGCGGTCCAGCAGACGGCCGGCGCGGTCGGCTATGTCGAGCAGGCCTACGCCCTCACGCACAAATTCACCTACGCCTCGGTCAAGAACAAATCGGGCAGCTTCGTCGCGCCCACGCTGGCATCCACCAGCGCCGCGGGCGAAGGCGTGACGGTCCCGGCGAACCTCGGGATCAAAGTCATCAACTCCCCCACGGCCGCCGCGTATCCAATCGCCTCGCAGACGTTCATCATCGTCAACAAGGACCTCTGCAAGGCGGGCACCCCGGGCGGGGAAAGCGCGGCCAAGGGCGTCGTGAAGTTCCTCGAATATGGCCTCGGCCAGGGCCAGTCGATCCTCTCCCAGGCCGACTACGCGGCGCTGCCGTCCTCGATCCTCAGCAAGTCCAAGGAAGCTGCTGCCGGGCTTGAATGCAACGGGGCGAAGATCGGCGGCTGACAGGTTGGAGGCGGCACCGATCTCGAGCGGTGACGGCGCGGCCCTCGCGCGGTCACCGCTCGCGCGCCTGCCCGACCGCCTGCTGAAGTACGGGCTCACCGTACTTGCCGCGCTGATCCTCGCGCTGATCGTCTTCTTCTTCTTCGAACTGGTCGGCGAAGCCCGCCCGGCGTTTGAAAAGGAAGGCGTCTTCGGCTTCGTATTCGGACAGCCCTGGAACGTGAGCGCCGAACACTTCGGGGCGTTCCCGCTCCTGATCGGCACGCTGATCACCTCCGTGCTCGCGCTGCTGATCGGCGTCCCGGTCGCGGTGGCCACCGCCATCTACGCGACCGAGCTGTGCCCGCTGCGGCTGCGCGCACCGCTGACGGTGCTCGTGGAGCTGCTCGCCGCGGTCCCCTCCGTCGTGTACGGGCTGTGGGGCATCTTCTTTCTGGCCCCCAAGCTGCAACCGGCTGAGCAGTGGGTTGCCGAACGCCTGTCGTTCATCCCGTTCATCGGCGGCGGCACGGTGACGATCCCCAACTACTTCGTAACCGGCCTGGTCCTCGCGATCATGATCCTCCCGATCGTCTCGGCGATCAGCCGGGAGGTGATGGCGACGGTGCCCTCCGACCACAAGGAGGCGGCGCTCGGGCTGGGGGCGACCCGCTGGGAGATGATCCGCACAGCGGTGCTTCCCTACTGCCGCTCGGGCATCGTCGGCGGTGCGATGCTCGGCCTCGGCCGGGCGATCGGCGAGACGATCGCCGTGACGATCCTGATCGGCGATTCGCCGACCCTCGGTCATCATCTGTTCGGGCAGGGCTACAGCCTCGCCGCGGTCATCGCCAACGAGTTCGGCGAGGCCCAGGGGCTGCACCGCTCGGCGCTGTTCGCCTCCGGGCTCGTGCTGTTCGTGCTGACGCTGCTGGTCAACGGCGTGGCGCGGGGCTTCGTCCTGCGCGCGTCGCGGCCCAACCAGCCGCGGCGGAACAGCAACAGGCAGACCGCCGACGCAGACGATCTGCTCGCGGGAGCATCGGCGGGGGCATGAGCTCGCAGAGCCCACCCTCCCCACCCTCACGGGAGCTCTCGCGCTTCGCGGTCAGCCCGGCGCGCAAGCGCAAGGACCGGCTCGCCCGCGGTGTCGTGCTCGCCTGCACGGTGCTCGCACTGATCCCTCTGCTCCTGATCGTCTACTACCTGCTGCGCAAGGGCCTCAGCTCGTGGAGCATCAGCTTCTTCACGACCGACCCCACCGGCAACACGTTCTTCAAGAGCTCGTCCATCGGCGGCATCAAGAGCGCGATACTCGGCACGATCGAGATCGTCGCGCTGGCGTCGCTGATCGCGGTCCCCACCGGCGTGGCGATCGCGGTGTGGCTGGTCGAGTACGGCAAGAGCAGCTGGTTCGCCAGCCTCGTGCGCTTCTTCGTGGACGTGCTCACCGGCGTGCCCTCGATCCTGTTCGGCCTGTTCATATACATCGTGCTGATCATCGGAACGGGCAGCACCTACGCCGCCTACAAGGGCTCGCTCGCACTGTCGCTGCTGATGCTTCCCGTCGTGATCCGCTCTGCCGAGGTGATCCTGTTGCTTGTGCCCGGCGCGCTGCGCGAGTCGGCGCTCGCCCTCGGGGCACCGCGCTGGCGGGTGATCTTCAGCGTCGTGCTGCCGACCGCGCTGCCGGGCATGGTGACCGGGGTGCTGCTCGCGATCGCGCGCGCTGCGGGCGAGACGGCTCCGCTGCTGTTCACCGCGGCGGCCACGCTGAAGACCAACTTCAATCTCGGCCAGTTCATGAACTCCCTGCCTGTGCAAATCTACAGTGATGTCACGTCCCCGACCACGGCTGTGGTAAACCGGGCTTGGGGCGCGGCACTCACCCTGGTCGTCATGATCCTGTTGCTCAACCTCATCGCCCGTCTCGTCTCCCGAAGGAGCCGCCTTGCATGACCGCCGACGGACCGATCTCGGAGACAGCTGAAGTGGAGCCCGAGGAGCTTGTGGGCAAAGATGCACCCGCGCAGCCCCACTTTCGCCCAACGCGGGCGGACGAGCCGCTCACCCCCGCCCCGGCCCCGGCCGGCGCAGCCGCGGCCGAGGCCAGGCTCGGGGTGAGCGTGAAGCTCGAGAAGCTGCGTGCTTTCTACGGGGCCGCGGAGCAGGTGAAGGGCATCGACCTCGATTTCAACGCCAACGAGGTGACCGCCATCATCGGCCCCTCAGGCTGCGGCAAGTCGACCATGGTTCGCTGCATCAACCGCATGCACGAGGAGATTCCCGGCGCCCACGCCGAGGGCAGGGTACTGCTCGACGGCCACGATGTGTACGACGCCTCGGTTGACGTCGTCGCGGTGCGCCGCGCGATCGGCATGGTCTTCCAGAAGCCCAACCCCTTCCCGACCATGTCGGTCTACGACAACGTGGCCGCCGGCCTGCGGCTCAGCTCGCGCGGGCGTGGCGACCTGCACGTGAAGGTCGAGGCGGCGCTGCGCAGCGCCGGGCTGTGGGACGAGGTCTCAGACCGCCTGACCGAGCCGGGAGCCGGGCTGTCGGGGGGCCAACAGCAGCGGCTTTGCATCGCCCGCTCGCTCGCCGTCGAACCCGAGGTGATCCTGATGGATGAGCCCTGCTCGGCGCTCGACCCGATCGCGACGCTCAAGATCGAGGAGCTGATCGATCAGCTGAAGCGCAGGGTGACGATCGTGATCGTCACTCACAACATGCAGCAGGCGGCGCGCGTCGCCGACCGCACGGCCTTCATGCTCGGCGGCGAGCTCGTCGAGGTCGGCGCCACCCAGGAGATCTTCACCAACCCGAGCGACCCGCGAACCGAGGAATATGTCACCGGCAAGTTCGGCTAGCGCCGACGGCTCCCCGGCGTTCCCGGCCGCGAACGCCCCGATCACGGCCGCTTCAGGCGCGAGCTCGGGCTCACAGGGGCGGGCCCATTTTCAGCAGCAGCTGCAGGAGCTCGAAAGCCACGCCCTGGGCGGGCTGGATCTGATCGTCGAGCAGCTCGATCGCGTGCTTGAGGCGCTGGAGCATCAGGATGTCGAGCTCGCGCAGATGGTGATCGCCGACGACGACCGCGTCGACGGTCGCTACCTGGAGGTCCACCAGGGGATCCTCTCGCTGCTCGCCCTGCAGGCGCCGGTGGCTGGTGACCTGCGGCTCGTCGCCGCCCTGCTGCACATGATCAAGCACATAGAGCGGATGGGCGACCAGTGCGTGAACATCGCCAAGCTGATCCCCCTATCCGGGCACGAGCCCCCGGTGCGTCTGGAGGTGCTCGCCGCGCTGGCGAAGATGGGCGCGCACGCGCGCTCGGAGGTCGTCCAGTCGAAGGCCGCGTTCGCAGGGCGCGACGTCGGCCTGGCCGAGGACCTCGTCCGCCAGGACCGCGAGATCAACCGCCTCAACCGCGAGATCTTTCGCATGGCGATCGAGATCGGCGACGACCCCGACACGCGTGAGTGGGCGATGCACATGATCCTCGTGGCCCGCGCGCTGGAGCGGATCGGCGACAATGCCGTGGACATCGGCGAGCAGGTGGCGTTCGTGGTGACCGGCCTGTTTCGCGAGTACTCCGACACCGCCCACCCCGTCGGCAGTCGCCCGGACTCGGCGCCGGAATAGCCGCAAAGGGCCTCCTCATTGTCCCCGTTCCCAGCGGCACGGCGACTGTAAACATCCTGTGACCATTGCTCACGGACCCCACCGCCGGGACCACCGTCCCTTAGACTGCGACGGGATGACGGAGAGCACTCGCGCCAGGGAGGCGGCGCCACCCAGCTCGACCGGGGGCGCATCAGCGTTGCGGATTGCCGTGCTGGACCGCGACAGCGGGTTCATCCAGGTGCTGAGCAAGCGCCTGGATAGGCTCGACTGGGAGCACCGGGTTCTGGCGAGCCCGGTTCCCACCGACGCCGTCGTGTCGATGCGCCTGAGCGCCCTCGTCGTCGACCTGGCGGTGCTGGGGCCGCAGGCGTGGGCCTGGCTCGAGCGCCTCTGCGGGGCCCTGCCCGAGCTGGGCATCGTCGTCTGCACGGGGCCATCCACCGTCGCGCAGCGCGTACGGGGGCTGCGCCTCGGTGCCGATGACTGGATCACGAAGCCCTGCCACCCCGAGGAGGTCATCGCGCGCGTCCAGAGCGTCGTGCGACGCCGCCGCCGCACGATGGACAGGGCGCAGACGAAGCCGATGAGCGCCGGCGAGGTGGAAATCCGCTCGGATCGTTTCCAGGCCTTCGTGGGCGAGCACAGCATCGACCTGACCCGGCGCGAGTTCGAGCTGATCGAGCTGCTCGCGGCCGCCGACGGACGCGTGCTGGAGCGCGAGGACATCTACTCGAGCCTGTGGGGCTATGCGATGGTCCGCGGCGACCGCTCCGTCGACGTGTTCGTGCGCAAGCTTCGCCAGAAGCTCGAGAAGGCCTCGCCGAAATGGCGCTACATCCACACCCACTTCGGCATCGGCTACCGCTTCGCCGCCGAGCCGATCGAGGTCGACGTCCCCTCCTCAGTTCCCGTGGACTGGGATGCCCGCGATCAGGGCAAGCTCACGCGGACGCATCAGGACCACGAGCTCGCCGCCGACGCCCTCTAGGCGCACGACCGCCACACCGCCCTTCTTCAGGTCCACGCGAGCGCCCGTCAGCTCGCCGATCACGCCCGACAGGTCAGGCTCATGGCCGACCAGGAGCAGGCGCCCGTCGGCCGCCACACCCTGAAGCTCGGACAGCGCCTCGCCCGCGCCGAATCCGCCGGCCAGCGGCGGATGGACCAGCAGGCGTTCGCGCTCAGCGTCCTCCCACCGCTCGGCGGCCAGCTCGGCGGTCTGGCGGGCCCGGACCTTGGGGCTGAACAGCACGGCATCGAAGCCTGCGTCCAGCCGCGCCAGCGCGGCGCCCGCGGCGCGAGCCTGCGCTTCGCCACGTGCGGTCAGCCTGCGCTCGGCATCCGTGCGCGTCCCGTGAGGCTCCGCCTCGGCGTGACGTAGTAGCCAGAGCTGACGCGCCATTCCCCTCTGGAGTCAGCCTACCTGGTGAGGATGGCCCCTCGCAGGGATCCCTCGGCCGTCCTGCTAGGACATCCGTGACGAGATAAACCGCAGGGTGTAGCTTGGGAGCAGCATGAGCAGCGAACGCGAGCACTCCACATACGACGGATCCGAGCTTGACGGCCCGCAGATCGGCCGGCATGGACTGCTGCGCGATCCATCGCTCTACCTGAACCGGGAGCTCTCCTGGCTGGACTTCAACGAGCGCGTGCTCCAGCTGGCCGAAGACCCGCGCGTGCCGCTGCTCGAGCGGGTGAAGTTCTGCGCCATCTACACCACCAACCTCGACGAGTTCTACATGGTGCGGGTGGCCGGTCTGCGCGATCAGATCGATGCCGGCGTGGAGAATCCGAGCCAGGACGGGCGCACGCCGTCGGAGACGATCGCCCTGATCCGCGAGCGCGTGCTCGGACTCGGCCGGCGACTGACGGACTGCTTCGAAGGGCAGCTGCGCCCGGAGCTCGCCGACCACGACATCCACCTCGTCGGCGTGCGCGAGCTCGATGACGAGCGCCGCTCGGAGCTCGCCAAGCACTTCCAAAAGACCATCTTCCCCGCCCTCACCCCGCTGGCGGTCGCGCCGGGCCGGCCGTTCCCCTACATCTCCAATCTGTCCCTCAGCCTGGCGGTGCTGGTCCGCGACCCGGTCAACGACCTGACGGTGTTCGCGCGCGTGAAGGTTCCCACCGAGATCCTGCCGCGCTTCGTGACGCTCTCCCAGCCCGCGCCCGCGCCGGTGCTGGTAGTGCCGCTGGAGGACGTCATCGCCCATCATCTGGATGCCCTGTTCCCGGGTATGGAGATCGCCGACTACGACGTCTTCCGCGTCACCAGAGACGCGGACCTCGAGGTGTCCGATGACGCCGCCGACCTGCTGCAGGCGGTCGAGGACGAGCTGCGCCGCCGGCGCTTCGGGGAGATCGTGCGGGTGGAGGTCGGCGCGCACTGCTCAGAGCGCCTGCGCGAGGAGCTGGCCTCGCTCCTCGGCGTCGAGGACGAGGAGGTGTTTCCGGTCGAGGGCCTGCTCGACATGGGCGCGCTGTGGCAGATAGTCAAACTGCCGGGTCACTCAGATCTGCGCGAAGAGCCGCTGATGGGGATCACGCATCCGCGCCTGTTGCGCCACGAGGGCAAGCGAGCCGATGTGCTCGGCGCGATGCGCGAAGGCGACCTGCTGGTGCATCACCCCTACGTGTCGTTCGCCACCTCGGTGGAGCGGTTCGTCGAGCAGGCGGTGGCCGACCCCAACGTGCTGGCGATCAAGCAGACGGTCTACCGCACGAGCGATGACTCGCCGCTGGTGCCGGCCCTCATCGACGCGACCGAACGGGGCAAGCAGGCGGTGGCGCTGGTCGAGCTGAAGGCCCGCTTCGACGAGCGCATGAACATCCACTGGGCCAAGGCCATGGAGGAGGCCGGCGTGCACGTCGTCTACGGCCAGCCGTCGCTGAAGACGCACGCCAAGTGCGTGCTGGTCGTCCGCCGCGAGGGCGACGGGGTGCGCAACTACGTGCACATCGGCACCGGCAACTACCACTCGGCCACGGCGCGTCTGTACACGGACTTCGGCCTGTTCACCACCGACGAGCAGATCGGGGCCGACGTCGCCGACATGTTCAACTACCTCACCGGCTACGGACGGCCACTGCACTATCGCAAGGTGCTGATGGCGCCCGACTATCTGCGCGACGGCATCATCGCCCAGATCGAGCAGACGATCGCCGCGCACTCGCCGCAGTCGCCCGCGGCGATCGCGATGAAGATGAACTCGCTGGTCGACGGGCGCTGCATCCGTGCGCTGTATGAGGCCTCTCAGGCCGGGGTGCGCGTGGAGTTGAACGTCCGCGGCATCTGCTGCTTGCGACCTGGCGTCGAGGGGGTCTCCGAGAACATCCGCGTCGTCTCGATCGTCGGACGGCTGCTCGAGCACTCCCGCGTCTACGCGTTCGAGCGCGGCGGCGAGCACACCATCTACATCGCCTCGGCCGACCTGATGCCGCGCAACCTCGACCACCGCGTCGAGCTGGCCGTGCCGATCGAGGCCCCGGAGCTGCGCGCCGAGCTGCTCGACACGCTCGATCGCGGCTTCGCCGACAACCAGAACTCATGGGAGCTCGACAGCGACGGTGTCTGGCACCGGCGATCACCGGAGCCCGGCGAACGGCCGCGCAGCCTCCAGCTGGAGCTGGCCGAGATCTACGCCAGGCGCGCCGGAGAAGAGCGGCCGAGCGGCGAGCGCGATGCGGGCTCGCTCCTTCGCAGTGAGCCACGGTGGGCAGGCCCCGGAGCGCGAACCTGAGCTGAAGCCGCTTCCCGGTGGCTAAGCCGCTGCGACGGGAACCGCATCCAGGACGGACCTGAGCTCGTCCACGGACTGATAGTCAAGGCCGAGAAGATGGTCGTGACGGTGGCGGACGATCCCCTGCTCATCGATCACGATGACCGCCCTTTTCGTGCCCAGCCGCGAGGAGAAGGCGCTGTAGGCCTTGGCGACCTCCTTGTCCACATCCGCGAGCAGCGGAACGTTGAGGTCGTGCTTGGCGGCGAACTGCTCGTGCGAGGCGAGGTCCTGGGATGAGATGCCCACCACGGTCGCCTCGAGCGTCGCGAAGTCATCCGCGCGGTCGCGGTAGGAGCAGAACTGTTTCGTGCATACCATCGTGTTGTCGCCCGGGTAGAACAGCAGCACCACCCGCTCGCCGCGATGGTCTGAGAGCTTGAACGGGCCGTCCGTGCCAGGGAGCTCGAAGTCCGGCGCCTGCTCGCCCATCTGCGGTGTCTTCGGCATGCTCGCATCTCCCTCTTCTCCTGAGTGAACCGGACCTGCGTCTCAGCATAACCACATGCGCTAGAACTCTGACGGGTGCGCACCGTCAACCTCATTCGATTGACCTCGGCGTCAGCCGCCTGCGCGGTGGTGGTCGCCTGCGGCAGCGCGCCGGCGGCCGGCCCGACCCCCAAGACCTCCGCTGCCGCGATCCCCTCACCGGCACACTCCGCCGCCGATCCGCGGCTGCTCGAATGGCCCGAGTTCGGGCTTGACCCCCAGCGCTCGGACGTGAGCGAAGCCTCGACCGGAATCACCGCCGCCAACGTCGGGCACCTCCGGCGCATCACCGTGCAGCTCCCGGGAACCGTCGACTCCTCGCCCATCTACCTGCACGGGGCGCTCGTCGGCGGAGCCGTCCACGACGTCGTCGTTGTCACCACCACCTACGGCAGGACCCTCGCCATCGATGCCGGCAGCGGCCAGATCCTGTGGACGTTCACACCGCCGGGCTATTCCGGATGGGCCGGGAGCGCGCAGATCACCACCGCCGGCCCGCTGCTCGATCCAAGCCGCCAGTTCGTCTACGCGACCTCGCCCGACGGGCTCGTCCACAAGCTGTCCCTATCGGACGGCAAGGAGGATCCGAACGGCAGCTGGCCTGTCAGCATCACCCGCGACCCGACCCGCGAGAAGCTCGCGGCAGCGCTCAACATCGACGGTCCCGACGTTGTGGCGACGACGGGTGGCTACTTCGGCGACACGCCCGTCTACCAGGGCCACGTGGTCCTGATCGACCGCGCAAGCGGTCGCCTGCAGGGGGTCTTCAACACCCTCTGCGCGAACCGCCGCACGCTGCTCGTTCCCAAAAGCTGTGGGGCGAGCGACTCGGCGATCCTCTCGCGCGGCGGCCCGGTGGTGGAGCCGGGCGGAAACCGCATCCTCCTCGACACCGGCAACGCCCCCTGGAACGGGACCACGAACTTCGGCGACAGCGTCCTTGAGGTCACCTTCCCGGGACTCAGCCTGCGCCAGTCGTTCACGCCGACCGATCAGGAACAGCTGAACACGAGCGACACCGACCTCGGCTCGAGCGCGCCGGTGCTGCTAGGTCATGACCGCGTGGTTCTGGCGGGCAAGGATGGGATCTTCCGCCTGCTCGCGCTGTCGGCCCTGGACGGGCATCCTGGGGGCAGCTCACAGGCGCGGCGTCACCCGCTCGGAGGCGAACTGCAGCGACTGTCGATACCTGGCGGCGGCGAGCTGTTCTCGGCGCCCGCGGTGTGGCAGCGGCACGGGCGCACGACCATGTTCGTGGCCGACGAAAGCGGCACCGCCGCATACGTGCTGCGCAGCGGCAGGCTGTATCAGGCGTGGGCGAACGGCACCCCGGGGACCAGCCCCGTGATGGCCGGGGGCCTGCTCTACGTCTATGACCTCTCGGGCGGGGGCATCTACGTCTACCGCCCCGGCTCGGCGCGGGCGATCGCGAAGCTTCCCGGCGCCTCGGGGCATTGGAACAGCCCGATCGTGGCGGACGGGCATGTCGTCGAGCCCGAGGGCAACGCCAACGACCACGCGCTCACGGGGACACTGGATCTGTTCTCGGAGCGATAATCAACGGCGGTGGCACCAGAGACCGTCGATAGAGAGCCGCCGGGCGGCGGGCAGTTCGACGAGCATCGCGACGCCACCCGGCGCACTCGGCTCGCAAACGAGAGGACCTATCTGGCGTGGTGGCGCACGGGGCTCACCGCGTTCGCCGTCAGCCTGGGGGCAGGGCGGATCGTGCCGGCCGTCGCCGGCGGCCCGCAGACCCTCTACACGGTCGTGGGGGTGCTGTTCGCGGTGCTTGGCCTGCTCGTGATCGCCTACGGACGCCAGCGCGGGCGCGAGGTCGATGACGCGATATCCGAGGGCAGCTACCGGCGGGCCGATGAACGACTGCTCACGCTGATCGCCGTGCTGGCAATGATCGGCGGCCTGATGTTGATAGCGCTCATCCTGGTCGGGCGCTGAGCCGGCCCGGCCGTACGCCCGTCGCGACCTCGCTCGGCAACAGCAGGGACAGCAGGCCTGCCAGGAGCAGGAACCCCGCCGAGACCCACAGGCATGCGGTGAGTCCCTGCCATTGATAGAGCAGTCCAGACAGGACGGTGCCGGCGAGGCGCCCGATGGCGTTGGCCATGTAATAGAAGCCGACGTTCATGGCCACCCGGTCGTTGTCGGCATAGGCGAGGATGAGGTAGGAGTGGACGGCGGAATTCATCGCAAACGCCACGCCGAACGGGACGAGCCCGCCGACGATCACGATCGTCGGGTTCACACCGGCGTTGAGCGCTACCGCCATCGCGACAGGGCATAGCGCCACGCCGAGCGCCAACCACACAGCGGTCCTTCCGTCGGGCTCGCCGTCGGGGCCGCCGCCGTGGCCGCGGCGGCGAACGAAGCGTGGCGCGACTGCCTGGACGGCGCCGTAGCCGATCACCCACACGGCAAGCAGGGTCCCGACCGCCCAGAAGCTCCAGTGCAGTTCGGAATACAGGAAGAACGGCAGGCCGACGACGAACCAGACGTCCCGGGCGGCGAACAGGAAGATGCGCGCGGCAGCGAGGATGTTGACCGCGCGGTTGTTCGAGAACATCTGCTTGAACTTCGCGGTCCTGTCCGGGCGCCCGAGATGGCCGCGAATCAGGGTGGAGGTCACAACCAGGGCCACAAGCACGAGCGCCGCGAGCGCCAGCACGGCAGCCTGGAACCCGAACAGCGTCAGCAGAAGGCCGCCGAGGAAGAAGCCGACTCCCTTCAGCGCGTTCTTCGACCCCGTCAGGATCGCAACCCAGCGGTACAGCGAGGAGTCATCACCCTCGGGCACGACCAGCTTGACGGCGCTCTTGGAGCTCATCTTGTTCAGATCCTTTGCGACGCCCGAGAGCGCCTGCGAGGCCATCACGTAGGGGACCACCAGCAGCGACTCCGGTGCGAAACCGAGCATGCAGAGCGCGGTGACCTGGATGGCCAGGCCCATGAACAGCGTCACCTTCAAGCCAAGGCGAGCAGCGAGCCAGCCGCCGACGAGGTTCGTGACTATGCCCGCGATCTCGTAGAAGACGAACAGCGAGGCAACCTGAAGCGGCGTGTACCCGAGGCGGTCGAAATAGAACAGCACGAGCGTCCGGATCGCCCCGTCGACGAGCGTGTCCGTCCAGTAGGCCCCCGTCACGAGCACGTAGTTGCGCATGTCCCCGCGCCGCGCTGACACGGGGCCTCGAGCGGGGGCTGTCGTGCTGCTAGCCATCACCGGCGCCGCCGGAGCCGACCGGCCGCTCATGTTCGATGAGACTCTCTGCCACCGTGCGCGCGAGCTCCACGAAGCGGTTTGCGTAGCCCCACTCGTTGTCATACCACGCGAGGATCTTCACCTGCGTCTCGTCGGTGACCATCGTGGAGAGCGCGTCGACGACGCCCGAGCGCGGGTCGTCCTTGAAGTCGACCGAAACAAGGGGCAGTCGCTCGTATCCGAGGATCCCGGCCAGCGGCCCCTCCGCGGCGCCCTCGAGCAGACCGTTGACCTCCTCCACGGTCGTGGGCCGGGCCACCTCGAACACACAATCCGTCAGCGACGCGTTGAGGAGCGGCACGCGCACCGCCAAGCCGTCCAACTTGCCCTCGAGCTCCGGGAAGATGAGCCCGATCGCGGTCGCCGACCCGGTCGTGGTGGGGATCAGCGAGACGCTTGCCGCGCGCGCGCGGCGCAGGTCCTTGTGCGGGGAATCGATCACCGTCTGCGTGTTGGTCATGTCGTGCAGGGTCGTGATCAGCCCATGCCGGATCCCGATTCCCTCATGGATCACCTTCACGACGGGCGCAAGGCAGTTGGTCGTGCAGGACGCCCCCGTCAGGACGTCATGGCGATCCGGTTCGTACAGGTGGTCGTTGATCCCGACGACCACATTCAACGCTTCCCTCTTGACCGGAGCGGCGACGATGACCTTGCGCACGCCCTGGCGGAAATACCCCTCGAGGAGCTCAGGCGTGCGGAATCTGCCGGTGCACTCCAGAACGACCTCGACGCCGAGCTCGCCCCAGGGCACGTCCCCGGGCTCGGCTGCGCTGGTGTAGCCGAGCGCCGTGCCGTTGACCACGAGGGCCCCGCCGTCGCCGTGGACCTGCTCGGACCAGCGACCATGGATCGAGTCGAACGTAAGCAGATGGGCGGCGGTCCTCGCATCTCCATGCAGCTCGTTGACGTGTGTGAACGCGAGCTCCGGCCAGCCCCACGCGGCACGAAGCGCCAGGCGTCCCACGCGGCCGAAGCCGTTGATGCCCACACGTGCGCTCATCGGGCATGGACGCGGGTCACGACGCATCCCCGGCCGGAGGCGACACGATGTCGGCGCTCATTGTGCTTATGCTATTACATCGACAGACATGAGTGTTAGTGATATAAGTAGATAGATGTCCGCCGATCTGGAGCTGGCCCCGAAGCAGAAGCGAGCGGCCGGTGAACGCTGTTGCGAGCCCGTCGTCTACCCCGATGTCCAGCGCGACCACGCGCTTCGCTTGGCTATGGTCGCCAAGGCCCTCGGCGACCCGGTGCGCCTGCAGCTGGTGGACGTCCTTCGCAAGCACGCGGGCAAGGTCTGCGTGTGCGAGCTGGTGCCTCTGTTCGACATCTCACAGCCCACCCTGTCCCACCATCTGAAGAAGCTCCGGGACGCCGGGATCGTGGACTCCGAGCGGCGGGGGCTGTGGGCCTACTACTACGTCATCCCCGACGCTCTTGAGGAGCTTTCGACATGGCTGACATGACCACCGATCCCTGTTGCGCTCCCGAGCAGCAGGCTACGTGCTGCGAGCCGAGCGAGAAGGCCGGCTGCTGCGCTCACGGCGGGGGCTGTGGCTGTGACGCCGCTACCAGCGCGACGCATCTGGACGATCTGCGCGAGCAGGTGCGCGAGCGCTACGCCGCCGCCGCCACGCAGGTGACCACCACAGACCCCGGCGCAGGCTGCTGCGCCCCGAGCAAGACCTTCGACGGGGGCAGCGAGGTATTCGGCGCCGCGCTCTACTCGCTCAGCGACCATGAGCAGCTACCAGACACCGCGGCACTCGCCTCACTCGGCTGCGGCAACCCCACCGCCGTCGCCGAACTTCATGAGGGCGAGACGGTCCTAGACCTCGGCTCAGGCGGTGGCATCGACGTGCTGCTGTCCGCCAAGCGTGTCGGCCCGACCGGCAAGGCGCACGGACTGGACATGACCGATGAGATGCTCGCCCTCGCCCACGCGAACGCGGCGAAGGCCGGCATCGAGAACGTCGAATTTCACAAGGGCTTCATCGAGGCGATCCCGCTTCCCGACGACAGCATCGACGTGGTGATCTCAAACTGCGTGCTCAACCTCTCGGCCGACAAGCCCAAGGTCCTGCGCGAGGTTGCGCGCGTCCTTCGCCCCGGCGGGCGCTTTGCGATTTCCGATGTCATTGCCGATGAGGACATGGACGACGCCACGCGGGCCGACATGCAGGCGTACACGGGCTGCATCGCGGGGGCGCTGACCCAGCGGGAGTTCGAACAGGCGCTCGCGGGCGCTGGACTGCAAGATGTAGAGATTCGCGAGACCCATCGCGTACACGAGCAGGCCATTTCGGCAATCGTGCGCGCACGCAAGCCGAGCGGGCACCCTGCATGAGCGCCGCGACACACGAGCTCCATCTGCATGACCCGCAGACGCTGTACCGTCACTGGGAGGAGAGCCAGTGGAGCCCGTGGGACGTGGACCTGAGCACCGACCTCGAGCAGTGGCAGGCGATGGATGACCGCTCACTGGTGTCATTCGTGCTCGGTTCGCTGATGGTGGCCGAGGAGCGAATCACCACAAAGTTCTCGGGGCTGGTGGGCGCAGACGGAAGCGAGGAGGAGATCACTTTCCTTGCTACCCAGCAGGTCGACGAGGCCAGGCACATGCAGTTCTATGCGCGATTCCAGGACGAGGTGGTATCCGAGCCGGCTCTCATCGCAGCCCACGTTCAGAGCGCCCGCGAGCAGATCTCCCCCGCCTTCCGCACGATCTTCGACGACAAGCTCGTCGCCGCCCACGACCGCCTCCTTGCGAGTCCCGGCGATGTCGGCGGAAAGGTCGCGTTCGTGACGATCTACCATCTCATCCTCGAGGCGACGCTCGGACTGACGACGTTCGAGTTCTCGACTCGCTTCCTTGATCGCGAGGGCCTGCTGCCAGGATTCGTCGCGGGCTACTCCAAGATCCACCACGACGAGCACCGGCACATCGGGTACGGGATCTGGTTCCTGCGCAAGGCCGTCTCCGAGGATGCGGGTACGGCTGAGGTCGTTCGCGGGACCCTGCGCGAGCTGCTGCCCGCGGTCGCGGAGTCCTTGACGCCACCGGCAGGAGCCGACGCATCCGTCCTGGGCGCATCGGCCGAGGAGCTGCGCGCTTTCGCGCTCGATGGCCTCACCCGCCGGTTGAATCTCATCGGCGTGCCACTGAACACGCTCTGAGCGGCACCGTAGGGCTGGCGGGCTCCACCCTTGGCCGTTCAACACGTGCCCAGTAGCCTCCACGTTGATGGACGATTCGCTCGCCGGCCAGCTCCTGCTCGCCTCACCGGCGCTGTTCGACCCCAACTTCAGGCGCACGGTGGTGCTGATCGGCGTGCACAGCGATGAGGGCGCGATGGGCGTCGTCCTGAATCGGCCCTCGGAGGTGACCGTGGGCGAGGCGGTTCCGCAGCTGGAGCAGGCGGTCGACGGCGAGGAGCTCATCTACGTCGGAGGCCCCGTCCAACCGACCTCGATCGTGTTCCTGGCCGAGTTTCTGGATCCTTCGCCCGCTGGCCTGTTGGTGGTCGACCGCATCGGCTTCCCGGCGCCCGACGCCGACATCGACGAGCTCACGCGGGCGACGGTTCGCGGGCGCGTGTTCGCGGGCTACGCCGGTTGGGGCGAGGGACAGCTCGACGCCGAGGTCGACCACGGGGACTGGATCGCGCATACGCCGCTGGCAGAGGACGTGTTCACAGAGGTGCCGGCGGAGCTCTGGGGTGCGGTCCTCACGCGCAAGGGCGGCGGCTATGCGCTGCTCGCGCGCATGCCGGAGGACCCGAGCGTCAACTGACGCCACCGCCGGTCCGCAAGCCGCCGGCGTGCCGGGGCGGCCGGGAATCTCGGCCCACCGGGGGGAGGCCCGGCGCGCGCTTCGTATGCTCTGAAGATGCTCAAGCTCGCCCACTGGTCGACCACCCACCGCAAGTACGTGGTGCTCGCCTGGATCGTCCTGCTGCTGGGGGTCAACTTCCTCGCCCAGTCGGCCGGCACGGACTACTCCAACAACTTCACACTGCCCAAGTCCGGCACGCAGCGCGCCTCCGACCTTCTGCAGCAGAGCTTCCCGGCGCAGGCCGGCGACCGCGACACGATCGTCTACCGGGTGGCGAACGGCTCGGTCCTCGACCCGGCCGTGCGCGCGAGGATGAGCGCGGCCTTCGCCGAAGTCGCCAAGCTGCCGCATGTCACGACCGTGATCAGTCCCTACGCGGGCGTCTCCGCCGGCAAGGCGGTATCCGCCGACGGTCAGATCGCATTTGCAACGGTGGTGTTCGACGAGAAAGCCAACCTGCTGCCGAAGAGCGCCGTCGAACGGGTCGTGAGCGTCGCACGCGCGGCCGCCCGGCCCGGCCTGCAGGTCGAGCTGGGCGGTCAGGCAATCGAGTCCACCGAGCAGGCGGGCTTCGGCGTGTCCACCGCCGTGGGCCTGCTCGCGGCGATCGTGGTGCTGCTGCTGACGTTCGGATCCCTGACGGCCATGGGCATGCCCATCGTGACGGCGCTGTTCGGTCTCGGCACAGGACTCGGCGTGATCGCCCTGTTCACGCACGTCGTGGACACGCCCAACTTCTCCTCCGAGCTGGCGGCGATGATCGGGCTGGGCGTGGGCATCGACTACTCGCTGTTCATCCTCACGCGCTTCCGGGAGGCCTACGCCACACCCGGGCCGACGTTCGGCGACGCCCGCGAGTCGGTCATGAAGGCGATGGACACCGCCGGGCGCGCGGTGCTGTTCGCGGGCTGCACGGTGGTGATCGCGCTGCTCGGGATGATGCTGCTCGGCGTCGACTTCCTCTACGGGGTGGCCATCGCGGCCTCGATCGGCGTGCTGCTCGTGATGCTCGCCTCGCTGACGCTGCTGCCGGCCCTGCTCACGCTTGCGAGCCGCCGCGTGACGCGGCCGAGCCGTCGTGCGCGCAGACGGGCCCGGCGGGCCGAGGCCGCCAACGGAGCGGCGCCGGCGGCGCCGGCGGCGCCGGCCGGCGGCAGCGCCTGGATTCGCTGGAGCGGGTTCGTTCGGCGCCGGCCCTGGCCGATCGCAATCGCTGCGACTCTGACGATGCTCGCGATCGCGGCTCCCGCGACCGCGCTTCGCCTCGGCTCGAGCGACGCGTCAAACGATCCCGCGGGCCAGACCACCCACCGGGCATACGAGCTGCTCGCTCAGGGGTTCGGCGAAGGCTTCAACGGGCCCCTGCTGGTGGTGGCGAAGATGCCCGTCGGCGGCACCAGGGCGACGGCCGAACGGCTGCGCGCGGCCATCGCCGCCACCCCGGGCGTCGCATCGGCGGGCCCGGCCAAGCTCAACCCGGCCGGAGACGTGGCGACGATCACCGTCTACCCGCGCTCCTCCCCACAGGCCTATGCGACCACCCTGCTAGTCAAGCGCCTGCGCGAAAAGGTCCTGCCACCGCTTGAGACCCGCACCGGCACGACGGTCTACGTGGGCGGAGTGACCGCCGGCGCCGTGGACTTCGCCAGCACACTCGGCCACAAGCTGCCGCTGTTCATCGGCGTTGTGGTGCTGCTGAGCGCGCTGCTGTTGATGATCGTCTTCCGCTCGCTCGTGATCCCGCTGCAGGCGGCCGCCATGAACCTGCTCAGCATCGGGGCGGCGCTGGGCGTGATCGTGATGATCTTCCAGTGGGGCTGGCTGGGCGGTCTGATCGGCGTGAGCCAGGGTCCGATCGAGTCCTTCATACCGGTGATGCTGTTCGCGATCGTGTTCGGGCTGTCGATGGACTACGAGGTGTTCCTGATCTCGCGCATGCACGAGCGCTGGGCGCACACGCGCGACAGCTCTCGCGCCGTCTCGGAGGGCCTCGCCCTGACCGGGCGCGTGGTGACGGCGGCGGCCGCGATCATGGTGTGCGTGTTCCTGTCGTTCATGCTCGGCGAAGACCGCATCATCAAGGAGTTCGGCCTGAGCCTCGCGAGCGCGGTGTTCCTCGACGCGCTCGTGATCCGGTGCCTGCTGTTGCCCGCGGTGCTCCACATCATCGGGCGCGTGACCTGGGAGATTCCCGGATGGCTCGACCGGCTGCTGCCGCACGTGAATATCGAGGGCACGATCCTGCCGACCCACCCGGCCGGCAGGGAGGAAGGAGCACCGGCGACGCCCCCCGTCGCCGCGGGAGCGCGCCCCGGGGTCGCGGCCGAGGGAGCGGAGGGCTGAGGCCACCACTCCGGCGGTGGGCATGGAGCGCGCTTCCGCTCCTCGCCGCCGCGCTGATCGCGCCCTCCGCCTGCTCGGCGGCTCGGAGCTCCGCGGTGCTGGCGTTCCTGCCCACGGACGCCGCCGCGCCGGGCCGGCCGATCGAACCCACGCGCTCGCGCGATGATGCCTTCGAGGCCGCGCTCGCGAGCGTGCCCGGCCTCTCCGTCGGGATCATGTCCGCCGCGCAGGGCGCCTACTCGACGCCTCAGTTCCTGCTCGACGTAACCCAGGGCGCACGGATCGCCTCCTCGGCGTACACCAGGCCGCTCCCACCCGAGCTGTCGCCGATTCCGGCGGGGCTGGGCGCACTGGTGGCCGGCTGGCCCGCCGCGCGCAGGCGTGCCGAAGACGCACCCCAGCTGCTGCGCCCCGGGCTTCTGGCCTCTCGAATCCCCGGCGGTGCGGCGTACGCCGGCATCGCCGGCAGCGACGACGCCGACGCCGTGGCGGCGGCCGGTCTTCACGGACACGTGGCCGAGCTCTCGCTGGGGACGGCGCCCACGCTGCTCGCGCGCGCCGGTGCGCTTAGCCGGGACAGGCGCCTCCTCGTCGTCGATCTGCCGGGCGGCCCGGCGGGCTACAGCGATCTGCGGGCGCTGAGCGCTTCACGATCGCCGCAACAGCTCGTGATCGTCGTGCAGCGGGTCGCAAGCTCCTCCGGGCACGAGCTCTTGTGGGTGGCCGCCGCGGGGTTGACGGGCGGGGGCGGGCGCGAGCTCAGCTCCGCGACGACCAACGAGCGCGGGTTGATCGCCTCCGTCGACCTGGCCCCCACGATCCTCGGCCATCTCGGCCTGAGGCCGATCCCCGCCGACATGCGCGGAGATCCGATCCACACCGACGGCTCCCTGCACTCCGCGAGCCTGCGCGGTCTCTACGGGCGCCTTCGGGTGGTCGGCTCAAGGCGCCTGAAGGCGCTCGCATTCCTGCTGCTCGCGTGGGCGCTTCTGCTGCTCGCATCGGCTCGCAGCGCGAGCGCGCGCGGGTGGGCGATGCGCACGGGGGCCCTGGGGGTGCTGTGGGCGCCCGTCGTCGTGCTCGTTCCCGCCGCGCTCGAGCCGGGTGCGGCGGTGGAGTACGCGACGATCGCGTTCGGCTGCATGCTGCTGGGCGCGCTGAGCGACGCGCTGCTTCGCTGGCCGCGAGCTCCCCTGGCCCCGGCGATCGCGGCGATCCTCCTCATCGGCGCGGACGCCCTGGCGCACACGCAGCTGCTGATGCGCTCGCTGCTCGGCCCCGACCCGATCCTGGGGGCCCGCTTCTACGGCATCGGCAACGAGCTGAAGTCGGGGCTCGCCGTGCTCGTTCTCGCGGCCGTCGCGGCGGCGCTCTATCCGACCGCGGCCCGCGGCGATAGGCGGGAGCGCGAGCGGCGCCGCGCCGTGATCACGATGCTCGCCGCGGGCGTGCTGCTCGCCGCGGTCGAGGGCTCGGCCCGCATCGGCGCAGGGGTGGGCGGGGTGATTCTCGTGAGCGCCGCCTTCGCGGTTGCGACCGTGATGCTGCTGGGAGGCGCGCTGACCCGCAGGTGCGCGCTGATCGTGCTGGTCAGCCCGGTCGTTGGGCTCATCGCGCTGGCCGCCCTCGATCTCGCGACCGCGCACGGCTCCGGCCACTACACCGGCAGCATCCTGCACGCGCGCTCGGCCGGCGACCTGCGTGACGTGATCGTCCGCCGTTACAAGGCCGCCTGGGGCGAGCTTCACAACCACGCGATGCCGGTTGCCACCGCCGTCGCGCTCCTCTGCGCCGCGCTCGGGCTGCGCCGGCGCGAGCTCCTGCTCGCCCCGGTCGCTCAGGACCCCGTCTGGCAGGCCGCGTTCGCCGGCGGTCTCACCGCGGGCGTGGTCGGCGCCCTGGTCGAGGATTCCGGCCCGGTCCTGCTCGTCGTCGCCGTGTTCGCCCTCGGCTGCGTCGCCAGCTACCTGTGGGGCCGCCCTACTCGCTCCTTGCCGGTTCGACCGGGGCCGGATCGACCTTGATCAGCTCGGCCTCTCCGGGCACCTCTCGGCCCTGCCAGGGCCGTCCGTACGCGAGCCATATCGCGGCCGCGCCGAACAGCATGGCGCACAGGAGCCAACCCAGTGTCGTCGTGCCGATGCCGACGTACTTCAGGCCCGAGGCGGCCACGACGAACGTGATCACCGGCCTCACGTAGCGATCGGGGGCGCTCGAGGAGAACAGCGACCCCACCAGCACCGCCGGGACGCTCCCGATGATCAGCGATGCCGTCACGCCGAACACGACATGGCCGAAGATGAGGGCCCCGAGCGCGGCCGCGAGCGTGAGCGGCACGGCCTGGGTCAGGTCGGTGCCGACCAATTGGTTGGCGCCGATCATCGGGTACAGGAACAGGAGCATCACGATCATCAAAGAGCCCGAGCCGACCGATGTCATCCCGACGACGAGCCCTCCGAGCGCCCCGATGGCGACGGTGGGAAGCGGCCGCGCGATGACCTCGTGCACCCTGCCGGTGCGGCGCTCCCCGCTGCGGCGGTCGAGCACGAAGCGCAGCACCATCGCGCCCGCCCCGATCAGGAGCGCCACCCCGAGCGCCAGCTCGACTTTCTGCTGAGCCGTCTTGGAGTTGCCGATGAGATGCAGCAGATAGGACCCCACCAGCGCCATCGGCACCGAGCCCAGCACCATCCAACCCACGAGGCTCCGGTTGACGGTGCCCCGCCGCCAGTGCACCGTGGCTCCGATCGGGCGCATCACCACCGCCGCCACGAGGTCGCTGGAGATGGCCGCCGACGGGGTCACCCCGAACAGCAGGATCAGCATCGGCGTCATCAGCGCGCCGCCTCCCGCGCCGGTCATACCGACGAGAAAGCCGATGACCGCGCTCCCCAGCACGATGTATGGGTCGATGTGCATACCTAGGCGGCGCAGTCGCGACAGGCGCCGTGCAGCACTATCTCATGCTCGGACACCGCCAGCGGCACGCTCTTGGAGAGCCGGTCGATCGCCCGCTCGAGGCCGGCGTCGGAGAACGGCACGACCAGGCCGCACTCGTCGCAGACGAGGTGATGGTGATGGTGCTCGCGCTCGGCCACGCGCTCGTAGCGGACCATCGCCTGCCCGGTCTCCACGCGCTGGACCAGGCCCAGGCGCTCGAGCTGGTCGAGGATCCTGTAGACGCTCGCCCTGCTCACGCGCCGACCGGCGCTGCGAGCGCCCAGGGCGTCCTCGATCTCAAGCGCCGTCAAAGCGCAGGTCTCCTCGTCGAGCAGCTCGAGCAGCGCGCGCCGGGCACCGCCGCGCTTGTGCCCGGCGGCGGCGAGCGTCGCCTCGGCGCGCTCGCTCCAGCTGTGGGTGGAGGTCTCGGAGCTCATATTGCGATGGTAAGAGCGTAGAAGGCCACGGCCACGCCGATCACCGCGCTGCCCGGTGGCAGGCCGGCGATCTCATAGCTCAGCCCGAGCCCGGCCCAGGTCGAGGCGAGCGCGATCGCCACGGCCAGCGCCATCCCCCGGTAGGGGCTCGCCGTGAGCCGGTGCGCCGCGCCGGCCGGCGCGGCGAGCAGCCCCAGCAGCAACAGCGCCCCGACCGCCTGGGTGGCCTCCGCGGCCACGACGCCGACCAGCACGAGGAAGACGAGCCCGAGCGCCCGCACGGGCACCCTCACCGCCGCGGCTGCCGGAGCGTCGATCGACGCGAACAGCAGCGGGCGCCCGATCGCCAGCAGCGCGAGCACCGTTCCAGCCGCGATCAGGGCCGCCAGCTCCGCTTCGCCCGAGCCCAGGCCGAAGATCGAGCCGAACAGCGTGCGCGCGGCGATCGTGCCGTCGGAGGCGCCCGAGCCGGTGTTGAACAGATCCAGGAAGAGCACCCCCAGCCCCAGCGTCCACACGAACACGATCCCGATCGTCACGTCATCGGCGCGGGCGCGCTCGCCGAGGACGCCGAGCAGAAGCGCCACGACGATCGTCGCCGCGAACAGGCCGGCGCGCAGGTCAAGGCCCGCGGCCGCCGCCGCCAGGGCGCCCGTGAACGCCACGTGGCTGAGCGCGTCCCCGGCGAAGACCTGGCTTCGCAGCACCACGAACCAGCCGATCAGGCCGCTGGCGACGGCGATGCAGGAGCCGGCGAGCAGCGCGTTGGCGAGGAACCCGCTGATCGCCATCAGAGGCTCGCCTCCGGCACGGGAGCCTCGCGCCGCCCCCGCCGCTCAGGGAGGCTCCTCGCCGCCCGCGCCAGCGTGAACAGGACCATCGCCGCCGTCGTGGCGAAGAACCCCGGCGAGTAGTTCGTGAAGTAGGACAGCCCGAGCCCCACCCATGCGATCAGAAGGCCGACCACAACGCTCAGCAAAAGGCTCACGCCGATCCTGCTCGTCAGTTCGCGGGCGATTCCCGCCGGCGCGACGAGCAGCGCGAACACGAGCAGCACGCCCGTGATCTGTACCGTTGCGGCCACCGCGAGCCCGAGCACGAGCAGGAAGGCGACCGACAGGGCCCGCACGGGCACCCGGCTGGCGCGCGCGAGCGGGCCGTCCACCGAGGCGAAGAACAGCGGGCGCCCGGCCACCGCCAGGAACGCGAGCACGGCCACCGCCACGAGCGCGAGCATCTCAACCTCGCCGCTCGTCACGCCGAGGATCGAGCCGAACAGCAGCGACTCGAGGCTTTCGAGCACGCCGCCGTAGAGGCTCAGCAGCAGATAGCCCAGCGCCAGCGAACCCGCTCCCACGGCCCCGATCACCGCCGAGCGCTCTGCCTGGCGAGCCGCTCCGCCGCCCTGCGCTGCTCCCGCGATCATCACCGCACCGGCGCCGCAGAAGGCGAAGTAGCCGGCGGCCAGCGGCAATCCCGCGAGGGCCGCCGCCGCGGCGCCGGGAAACGACATCATCGACAGCGTGTGCCCGGCGAACGTCTCGCGGCGCAGCACCATGAACCAGCCGACCACCGCGGCCATGACAGCGACGACGCTGGCCGCCTCGAGCGCGTTCACCATGAACCGGTAGGCCAGGAGCTGTTCTACATCGGAGAAGAGATCCACGGTGAGATGTGGCGTCATGGCAGCACGTGGCGGGGTCCGTGCTGATGCGGGGCCTCGGGCTGCCCGACCACGGCCAGGCGCCCGTCGCTCGTGTGCAGGACCTCGATCGGAGCGCCATACAGCTCGCTCAGCGTCTCGCTTCTGATCACCTGCTCGGGCGTTCCCATCGCCGCGCGCCCGCCCGCCAGATACAGCACCCTGTCCAGGTAGGGCAGGAGCGGGTTGACGTCGTGGGCGACCAGCAGCACCGTCACGCCCTCGGCCCGGCAGATCCGCTGGACGAGCGCGGCGACCGCCGCCTGGTTGGGGAGATCGAGGCCATCGAGCGGCTCGTCGAGGATCAGCATCCGCGGCCCTCGCACGAGCGCCTGGGCGATCAGCAGGCGCTGCTGCTCTCCGCCCGAGCACTCCCCGATCGGCCGATCGGCGTAGGCCTCGGCGCCGACCTGCCCGATCGCCTGCCAGACGCGGTGGCGGGCCGCGCGAGAGCTCGCGCTGAAGCGCGCCGGGAGCGGCAGCGGCACCCCCCACCGGCGCCCGTCCAGGCCGAGGCGCACCAGATCGACTCCGCGCACCCGCGTGGCCGAGTCGAACACGCGGCGCTGGGGCAGGTAGCCGATCTGCTCGTTGTGCGCGCCCACCGGGCCGCCCAGCACCGAAGCCGAGCCCCCGGCGAGCTCGGTCAGGCCGAGCAGCACGTTCAAAAGCGTCGACTTGCCGGCCCCGTTCGGTCCGAGGATCGCGACGAACTCGCCCTCCCCAACCGACACGTCGACGTCGCTCCAGATCGTGCGGCCGCCCAGCCGCACGGCGCCGCGGGACATCTCGATCGCCGGGGCCATCGCCCCTAGCGCCGCGTCGCCGCGCGTAGCGCCCGTGCGAGGCCTTCAAGCTCGGCCACCTGCCACTGCTCGAAGGTGTCGCCCGCCGGTGCGAGCGTCTCTGTCACGGTGGCGATGGGTATGCCCTTGGCCCGGGCGATTTCATTCACCCGCTGGACGTCCGGCGTGACGTTCTGGCTGTTGAACAACCACACCCTGATCCTGCGCGCTTCGGCCTGCTCATCGACGGTCCGCTTGTCCTGCGCTGTGACTTCGGTCCCCTCGGCGATGGCCTTCACGAAGCTGTAAGGGGTCAGCAGCTTGAGGTGCAGGTCGTCACCCAGCCCCTGGAAGATGCTCTCGCTGTAGCCAACCGGAACGCCTGCATATTTCGCCCTGATCTGCGCGCGCAGCTCGTCATAGCGCGCAAGGCCCTTGGTTTCAAGGGCGACGCGCTGGGCAGCGAAGTAGCCGGCAGCGGAGGGATCGAGCCGCTGGTAGGCCGCCGTGATGGCGCCGATCACCCGCTGAACGTCCGCGGGGAAATACCAGCGGTGGGGGTTGTCGCCCTCGGAAAGGCCGAGCAGATGGCCGACGTTCAGCAGCACCCGCCCGCCGCTCGGGCTCGCTTCAAGGAGCTTCGACGCCCAGTTGTCATAGCCGACCCCGTTGATGATCGCGAGCCGTGATTCCGCCAGCGTGCGCGCGTCCTTTGCAGTCGGTTCGTAGCTGTGCGGGTCGGTGTCGGGGTTGACGATGATGCTCTCCATATGCACCTTCGTGCCGCCCAGCTGAGCCGCGATGCTGCCCCAGAAGTTCTCCGCGGCCACCACCTGAAGCCTTGCGCCGCCGCCGGCGCTGCTCGCGCCAGGAGCACCGGCCGAGCCGCAGCCGGTCGCGAACGCGGCCAGGGCCACGAGGATCACGCCGGCGCCGATGCGTGGCCGCCGGTGCTCCCGGGTGCGCTCCGGTGAGCGGGAGCTATACCGTGGCCTTCGCGAACTCCGCACCCCCGGGACCATATCAAGACTGAGTCTTGTTCTTAGCCTGCCGTCAGAGCTCGAGCGCCCTGCGCAACTCCTCTGAGCCGATCCCCTCGATGCGCACGACCTTCTCGCGAGCCCCCGCTCCGCGAACGACCGAGACTCGCTGCACGCCCACACGCGCCCGCTTTGCGATCAGCCGGCACAGCGCCTCGTTCGCGCGCCCATCCACCGGTGGAGCGGTCACCCGCACCACGACCACGCCGTCGCGCTCGCCCACGATCGCGTTCGAGCGCGCCCGCGGCTGCAGGCGCACGGCGATCTCGCATCCGTCCATCACACGGGCCGGCGGGGGCGGGGCGGGCGGGCTCTCAGTCCCTACGGCGTCTCGCCCGGAGTGGAGGGGACCGAGGCGCCCTCCGAGCCCTCATCCTCGCCCGTTTCGCCCAGCTTGCGGCGGCGGTCGATCAACAGCACCGCGGCGACCACGATTATCACGATCACGAGAATCCCGGCCGCGATGTAGCGCAGTTTGTGAGGCGCCGCTTTCGCGGCTTTTTTCGTTTTCGCTTTGGCGATCGCGACCGGTGTGCCGTCCGCGCGGGCGATCGCGATCAGATGCGCCTCTTCAGCCGAGGCGTAGGCGACCGTCATGTGCCGGCCGTCGTTCAGCGACACGTGGATGTGGCCCGTGCCGGCGGCCGGATGCACGGACAGCGCGTGCACCTGGGCATGGTGGAGCTGGCCTTCGAGCGCGGCCACGCTCTCGGGTTCGAAGTGGATGACGGTCGCGCCGAGCGCGGTCGCGCTGATGGCCAGGCAGCCGCCGATCAGGCATGCCACGAATGCGGCCACGGCGGATGCCCGAGTCCTGCTGTGGAGGGGGGCTCTCGCGAGGTTCATCCGCGGCAGACTACACCCGACCGGTGTCCCTCCGGTAGGCACGCGCCGCCAGCACGCTCAGAACGGCTGTCCACGCGGCCATCACGGCCCACGCCCTCGCCGGCCACGGATGACCGCCGAGGGCGACGTGGCTTGCCTGAACGAGCCAGTAGGACGGCAGGAACTGCGCGACATCGTGCAGGATTCCGTGCGAGGGGATCGGGAACCAGGTTCCGCCGAGGAACGCCAGCAGGGAGACCCCGCCACCGAGCGCCGGACCGATCGAGTCGGGGGTGAGCAGATGACCGATCAGGATCCCGAGCGCCGCAAACGGCACGAGCGAGACCAGGATCAGCCCCGTCATCTTGAGCCACTCATCGGCCGTTAGGCTCACCCCGAGGGTCGTCCCGGCCAAGCACAGGGCGATCAGGCTCAGCAGCGCCATCATGTACGCGGTGAGAACCTTCGCGCGGAAGTACGTGCGCGGTGACAGCGGTGTGATGCGCAGCTGCCGGTTCCAGCCCACCGCACGCTCGGCCGCGATGCGCGCGCCACAGGACAGCATTGCGGCCATCGTCCCGAACGATGCGAGACCGACCATGTAGTAGAGAGGAGCGGACAGCCCCGTTCCGGCGAGGTCGCTCACATTGTGCGCAGAGCCCGCGATCAGGTAGTAGAGGATCAGCGGGAACCCCAGCGAGAGGACGAAGAAGCGTCGGTTGCGCAGCGTGCGCAGGAGCTCATAGCGGGTGTAGGTGAGCGGTTTCATCGGCTGGCCACCTCGGGCCCGTGCCCGGCCGGCGCGACGGCACCGTCCCCGGTCAGCGCGAGGAACGCCTGCTCGAGACCGGCCGCCGTGATCTCGATGTCGCGCGCGTCCGGGTGGTCGGCTAGCAGCGCCCTGATCGCGACGTCGGAGTCCGCGCAGCTGAGGATCACGATCTCGCCGTGGCGCTCGGCGCCGCTCACCCCGGCCAGCCCGGCGAGTGCATCGATGTCCGCACCCGGCAGCGTCGCGCGAATCGTGCGCGTGCCCACCATCGCCCTGATCTCCGTGGTGGGCCCGTCGGCCACGATGCTGCCGCGGGCCATCAGCACAGCCCGGTCGGCGTAGGCGTCGGCCTCCTCCAGGTAGTGGGTCGCGAACACGATCGTCTTGCCCCGCGCGGCGAATGCCCGCATGATCGTCCAGAAGGCGCGCCGTCCCTCTACGTCCATCGCCACCGTCGGCTCGTCGAGCACGAGCAGCTCGGGGTTGCTCACGATCGCCACCGCGAAGCGCACTCGCTGCGTCTGTCCGCCCGACAGCTTCTGCGTGGGCTGGCCGGCGATCTCGTCCACACCGGTCAGCTCGAGTACCTCCTCCACATCCAGGGGCGCCGGGTAGAGCGAGGCCATCATCGCGATCAGCTCGCGCACGGACAGGTCCCTGATCAGCGCCCCCGTCTGGAGCATGGCCCCCACGGCCCCCCGCGAGACGGCCTGCGACGGCGAGCGCCCGAACACCGACAGCTCGCCCGCGTCGGGAGCCAGCAGGCCCAGCAGCATGTCTATCGTGGTCGACTTTCCGGCGCCGTTCGGACCGAGCAGGGCCACCGTCTCCCCTGCGGAGATCTCGATATCGATGCCGCGCACGGCCTCGATCGGCCCGTCCGGGCCGGGGAAGGACTTCGAAAGGCCGCGCAGCTCGATCCCGCCCTCCGCACCCCGATGCGGGCCAGCGGCGACGCCGCCGCTCATCACTTCCGGGCCGCCCTCACAGCCTTCAGCCGCTCGACCTTCGGCAGCACCACCTTGCGCATGCGCACCGACAGGGGGGTCGCCTCCACGGCCTCATCCTCGCGCACGAACTCGAGCGCCTCGTCCAGCGTCAGTTTGCGATGCGCGTCCAGGCGCACGAGCACGTCGGAGGTGGAGGAGCGCATGTTCGTCAGATGCTTCTCCTTTACGGGGTTCACGTCGAGGTCCTCCGAGCGGGTGTTCTCACCGATGATCATCCCCTCGTACACCTCCTCGCCGGGCCCCACGAACAGGCTGCCGCGCTCCTGCAGGGTGAACAGCGAGAAGGTGACCGTGGAGCCGCGGCGGTCGGCGACCAGCACGCCGCTCTGGCGCGTGAGCAGCTCCCCGGCCCACGGCTCCCAGCGCTCGAATACGTGGTGCATGATCCCGGTTCCCCGGGTCTCCGTGAGGAACTCCGTGCGGAAGCCGATCAGCCCGCGGGCCGGCACGATGTAGTCCATCCGCACCCAGCCCGTGCCGTGGTTGGTCATGTGGTCCATCCGCCCCTTGCGCGACGCCAGCAGCTGGGTGACGGTGCCGACGTGCTCCTCGGGCACGTCGACCGACAGCCGCTCCACGGGCTCGTGGCGCTTGCCGTCGATCACCCGCTCGACGACGTGCGGCTGTCCCACCGTCAGCTCGAATCCCTCGCGGCGCATCATCTCCACGAGGATCGCGAGCTGCAGCTCGCCGCGGCCCTGGACCTCGTAGGTGTCCGGGCGCTCGGTCTCCTGTACGCGCAGCGATACGTTTCCGACGAGCTCCTGATTCAGGCGCGCCTCGATCTGCCTGGCCGTGAGCTTGCCCCCGTCTTTGCCCGCCAGCGGCGAGGTGTTGGCGCCGATCGTGATCGACATCGCCGGCTCATCGACCGTGATCACCGGCAGCGGGCGCGGATCATCGGGGTCGGCGAGCGTCTCGCCGATGGTCACCTCGGCGATCCCCGCCACGGCGATGATCTCCCCGGGCCCGGCCTCGGGCGCGTCGACGCGGTCCAGCGCGTCGGTGACGTAGAGCTCGGCCACCTGGGCGCGCTCGATCGAGCCGTCGGCGCGGCACCAGGCGATCTGCTGCCCCTTGCGGATGGTGCCGTTGCGCACCCGGCAGATCGCCAGCCGCCCGACATAGGGGGACGCATCGAGGTTCGTCACGAGCGCCTGCAGCGGGAGGTCGGGGTCGTATGTGGGCGCGGGTATGCGCTCGAGCAGCAGGTCCAAGAGCGGGGCGAGGTCGGGCTCCTCGATCGGATGCGCAGGGTCGTAGTGCAGCGAGGCGCGCCCTGCCTTCGCGTTGCAGTAGACGATCGGGAAGTCGATCTGCTGCTCGTCGGCGTCGAGGTCCAGGAACAGCTCATACACCTCATCCACCACCTCAAGCACACGAGCATCGGGACGATCCACCTTGTTGATCACCAGGATCACGGGCAGATGGGCCTCGAGCGCCTTGCGCAGGACGAAGCGTGTCTGTGGAAGCGGTCCCTCCGACGCATCCACCAGCAGAAGCACGCCGTCGACCATCGTCAGGCCGCGCTCCACCTCGCCGCCGAAGTCCGCGTGCCCGGGCGTGTCGATGATGTTGAGCTTCACGTCGCGGTAGCGCAGCGAGGTGTTCTTGGCAAGGATCGTGATGCCCTTCTCGCGCTCCAGGTCCATCGAGTCGAGCACCCGCGTGGCCACGTCCTGGCCGACGCGGAACGCCCCCGACTGCCACAGCATCGCGTCCACCAGCGTGGTCTTGCCGTGGTCGACGTGCGCGACGATCGCGACGTTGCGTATGTCATCTCTGGGTTGCAGCACAGCCCGACTAGGCTAGCGGCGCACGGTGGCGGCCCCCGCCCGGGGCAGCATACGCAGGCCGAACCGCGCCAGCGCGGAGGGATAGCGCTCGGCCGCGTCGATCGTCTCCTCGAGCGCCGCCGCGAACCGCCGGACCTCCTCCTCCTCGATCACCAGGGCCGGCAGCGCCTTGATCGTGTTCATGCTGTGGCCCGCCACCTGGCAGAGGATCCTGTGGTCGTGGAACAGCGGCACGGTGATCAGCTGGGAGAACAGGCCTGCCTGGCGGCGCTCGACGGCGTCCCACAGCGAGCGGCGCATGCGGCCCGCCGGGGGGCCCAGCTCGATCGCCCACATCAGCCCGAGCCCGCGCACCTCGCGCACGACCTCATAGCGCTCGACGAGCGGCGTGGTCAGCTCGAGCAGCAGGGCGCCCATCCGCTCTGAATGGGCGACGAGACCCTCGCGGTCGAGCACCCGCAGCGTGGCCAGGCCGGCCGCCGCGGCGAGATCGTTGCCACCGAACGTCGACCCGTGGCGCACCGCCCGCTCCATTCCGTCGAACACCTTCTCGAACGCCGCTCGCGAGACGAGCACGGCGCCGATCGGCACGAGCCCGCCCGACAGGGCCTTGGCCAGGCACACCATGTCGGGTTCGAGCTGCGAGTGCTCGAGCGCCAGAAACCGCCCCGTGCGCCCGAGGCCGGTCTGGACCTCGTCGCACACGAACAGGGCCCCGGCCTCGCGGCACAGGCGCTGGGCGCCTGCCAGATAGCCCTCGGGGGGGAGGTTCACGCCCTTGCCCTGCACCGGCTCGACCACGAACGCCGCCACATCCTCGCGCGCGAGCTGGTGCTCGAGCGCCTGAAGGTCACCGAAGGCGACGGGGTCACAGCCTGACAGCAGGGGCCCGAAGCCATCGCGGAACTCGGCGTTCCCGTTCAGGGACAGCGAGCCGAGCGTCAGCCCGTGGAAGGCGTGCTCGGCATACAGCACCCGCGGTCGCCCGGTGGCGGCGCGGGCGAGCTTGATCGCCGCCTCCACGGCCTCTGTGCCGCTGTTGGCCGGGATCATCGCGGCCACGCTGTCCGGCGCACGGGCGAGCAGCTGCTCCGCCAGCACCCCGCTCAGGAGCGTCACGCCGAGCTGTGGAAGGTTGCCCGTGCGGGCCTCCATTACCTCCTCGATCGCGGCGATCGCATCCGGGTGGTTGCGCCCGATCGCGAACACCCCGTAGCCCCCGAACATGTCGAGGTAGCGCTCCCCCTCGGAGTCGATCAGGTGCGCGCCCTCACCACCCGTCCACACCCGGTCGAAGCCCAGCGTCCGCAGGATCCGCCCCATCTGGGGGTTCAGGAAGCGGTCGTTCAGCGCCATCTCCTCGCCGGTCCGCCCGGCGATTATCTCCCTGATGGACGGTGGAGTCGAACTCGGCATGTGCCTAAGCGTACGCGCAGGGATCCTCGCCGCGCTCGGCGTATCAGCCGCTAGGATCGCCGCGACGGGGGACGGACCACCACGCGAGGCCACTCTTGCGCACTTACGGAGCAGACGGGCAAGGAGCAGGAGCCGGCGGGGCCTCGCCCCTCCGCCGTGGCCTGAGGATCGCGGTGCTGTGCGGGGCCCTGTGGTTTCCAGGCGCGGCCCCGGCCGCCATCGCCGCCCCGGCGGCTCTCGCCTCCGCGCCCACCGTTACCGCCATCAGCCCGAACAACGGCCCGGCCGGCGGCGGCTCGTCGGTGACGATCACGGGCTCGGGCTTCCGCCCCGGCTCCACCGTCAGCTTCGGCGCCTACGCCGCCGCTCAGGAGAAGGTGGAATCCCCGAGCACCATCACCGCCAGGAGCCCGGCGGGCGCAGAAACGGTCAACGTGACCGTGGCCGACGCCGAAGGGTCCTCGGCGCCGCTGCCCGGGGACCGGTTTGCCTATGACCCGGTCCCGCGGGGCCCGTGGCTGGGGCTCGACGGCAACAGCTTCGGGTCATGGACCGGCGCGATCGGCGATTTCACCTTCCACCACATCGTGTATGACCGCGGCGGCGACCCCGGTATCGGATGGGATGCAGGCGAGCCGCTCGAAGAAGGCGGCCGACCGACCAGCGGAGGCACGGCACTGGCCAGGTCGATCGCGGCCGGGATGATTCCCGACATCAACATCGAGTACTCGGCCTACACCGGGGATCTGCAGACCGATCCGAACTTCCCGGCCAGCGACGCCCAGGTGTCCTCCTACGTCGAGGGCTTCGTCTCCTCCGCGCGCGCGATTCACGAACGCTACCCCGGCGCGATCTTCGAACCGATGAACGAGCCCTGGTTCTACACCACCCCCCAGTACAACGGAGCCGAGTACGCGAACGTGATCGCGCGGCTTCTGCCGGCGGCGAGGGCCGCCGGGATACCGCTCGAGCAGATCTACGTCGCGGCCTACGGAGCCGACAGGAACGCCAACGGCGAACTGGCCGGGGGCTGGGTGCCGGCGATGTACGGGGCGCAACCGCAGCTGCAGACGGAAATCGAAGGCTGGTACTTCCACCCCTACGGACCGCCGAAGGGCAGCGGCGTTGAAAAAAGCGAGGGAATCCAGTCGGTGCCCGAAGTCCAGCGGCTGATGACCTCCGGCCAGAACAACATCATCGTCTCCGAGGTCGGCTACTGCGCCCTCGACGTCAGCCCGACCTCCCACTGCTCCGGGCCGGCGACCGTTGAAAACAGCGCCCAGGCGGCGGAACGGCTGACCGAGATGCTCGACAACGCGCTCCCCTACCGCCAGGCGGGATGGCTGCGGGCGTTGATCGTCTACTCCCGCGACGACGGCGGCTGGGCAATGGAGACGCCCGGCGGAAGGCTCACCAGGCAGGGCGAAGCGCTCGACGAATTCGCGGATCGTCATGGGTTGACGGCGATCGCCCAGACCGCCGAGCCCTCCCCGGGGCCCGGGCTCGGGCTGGTGACCGTGTCATGCATTACACCTGGCGAACACGACCCCTTCACGGGACCGTGCGGCACGATCGATTGAATGTCCGGCCGGCTATTCGACCAGGAGATCAACTATGAAGCGCTTGAGCGAGGAGCCGTTCGGAGACGCACTTCGGCGCCCACCGATCATCCGCCGCCAAGAGGCGCCTGCCGCAAGGGCGGGCAGCAAAACCTCGTCCCACCGGCTAGTGATCGGATCGAGTACGCGCGAACTGTCCGTGGAAGCCGAACGGGATGTGGTGCGGCACCTCGGCCCTGGCCACCTCGCCGAGCGTCTGGGCGTCGAGCGCGAGCATGAACGAGCTGCCGCGCCCGGCATCGAAGACCACCGACAGCAGCACGCCCTCGTTCTCGGCTCGCGCGTCTGGCGCCGCCACGAACACGGGCTCGCCGGGATAGCAACCGGGTTCGCCCCAGCGCGCGGCGGTGCGCTGCTCGACGTCGATGGCCACGATCTCGTCGAACCATCCGCTGGAGCCGTCGAAGCCCGCGCCCCACACATGGCGGTAGGGGCGCTCGTTGTTGCGCGTGTAGTTGATACGGGGCAGGTCGATGGAGGCGTCCGTGATCCGCTCGCGCGCCACCGCGCCTGTGGCCATGTCGAGCTCGAAGCGCTCGAGGTGGGGGAGCGCGGTCACCGCCCCGCCGCTTCGCAGCCGCCCGAGATAGAGCTCGGTGATGATGCCGGCGTCCTCGAACACGCATAGATCCACGATCACCTTGTCGCCGATCTCATAGGCATTGACGTGATGGAAGGCGAAGCAGGCGCCGGTCTCGAACACCCGCACGAGCTCACCGCTGTCGCGATCGACGAGCTGGAACCTCGTGGGCCGGTCGGCGTGCCAGCTGTAGTTCTCGATGTATGGGCGACCGCTGGTCGCCAGCTTGAACGGGTTCACGGTGAACGGGAACTCGCCGAGGACGTAGAAGCGCTCGGTGAGACCGAACGAGTGCATGTAGGCCGGTTCCTTCACGGGCAGCGAGGCCACCGTCCGCGGCTCGCGGGCGCCGGGCTCGAGCACGAAGAACCTGTACTGGTTGCGGGGGCCCAGCTTGGCCGCGTAGTTGAGCATGGCGCCGTCGCTGCGGCGGCCGTGCGGGTGGGCGGTGGAGAGCTGGCCGGGCGCCTGATAGGCGACGCCGGCGGTGTCGAGCGTGCGGGCGTCGAACTGGACGGCTATCGGCGTTTCGGTCATCGCGATGTAGCGCTCGCCCAGCCGGGTGAGGTTGACGTTGGTGTTGTCGCTGAGCTTGGGGGAGAACATCGCCTGCACGCGCTTGAACATCGAGCGGCAGGGGTCTGAGGCGAACTCCGAGAACTCGATCTTGCCGCTGTCGCGGGCCGCCCTGTAGGACTCTGTCTGAAGGAACCTGTTGGCGTAGGAGACGGCGCCGGCGCTGATCTGGAAGCGGTGCAGCATCGCGAAGCCGTCGAACCAGTGGTTGAGCGTGCGCCCACCGACGTCCCACTGCGCCGGGGCGACGCGCACGAGCGAGCCGGTGAGCCACTCGGGGAGCGCTCCGCTCAGCGGCAGGTTCGCGATCTCGACCTCGTCGCGAAGGTCTGAGAAACCGGCGCTTGCCGGCGGCATTCCGGCGGCGGCCCGCGCGGCTGTCGCACCTTCGCTGGCGGGATTCATGACGCTCGGCCCCCTCTCTCTGCCGGGTTCCGGTATGCCCGGCGGTTCCCGCCCGATCCTACCCTGTGGCGAGTTGCCGTGCAACGAATCACGGTGTCCTCTAGGGTTGGGAAAAGTTGCAAAAACCGGACCCCGCTCCTCCTCGCTCGATGCTCGCCAGGGTGTACGTGATCACGGGCTCCCACGCCTGCAGGACCGCGACGCTGATGCTCGAGCACAAGGGCATCCCCTACCGCCTGGTGCGGTTGGCGACCGGGGTGCACCCGCTGCTGTTGCGCGCTCGCGGGTTCGCGGGACACCGCACACCGATACGAACGATCGATGGCGCCACGCATCGCCCGCTTGCGCTGCTCGACCGGCTCGGCACCGTGCCCGCCCTGCGGCTCGGAGTCGAGCGCATCCAGACCAACCGGGCGATCGCGCGCTTTCTGGAGCGTCTGCAACCCGAGCCGGCTCTGTTTCCCGCAGAGCCCGAGCGCCGGCGGGCGGTCGAGGATGCCGAGCGCTGGGGGGATGACGTCCTGCAGATGGCGGCCAGGCGCGTGGCCCTCGCGACCCCCCTGCGGACCATGGCCGGGAGGGGCGCGGACGGCCGCCTGGGGCCGCTGCTTTCGAGGTCCCGGGTGATGCGTGAGCTCCTGTCCCACACGACCCCGAAGCCCTTCCGCGCGGGCTCGGGCAACCTGGAGGCGCTGCTCACCGCCATCCCGCCGATGCTCGACAGGGTCGATTCCTACATCGGCGATGGCGTCCTCTGCGGCGAGGAGCTGAACGTTGCCGACTTCGCGATCGCCCCGAGCCTCGCCCTGCTCTGCTATCGCCCGGAGCTCAGCGCCGAGATATGCCGGCGGCCCGCCGGCGTGCTGGTCGATCGGCTGCTTCCCGAACGCTGAGCGAGTGCGGAGCAGCGAGCTCCCGGTTCAGCTGGACCGGCCGAGCAGATCCAGGTGGGACTGGGGAAACTCCGCGATCCCAGGATTCTGCAACCACGGAGCTCCCCTCATCCCAAGAGCCGGCCCTACAGGACGGCCTCGACCAGCGAGGTGAACTCGGCCTGGCCCGATACGTTCGGGTGGTAGCTTTCAGACAACGGGTTCGACTGTCCGTTCAGCCATTCAGAGGACGAGCAGACCTCGTGTGATTCGAACGCTTTCGTGGGGTTCACGAACGTGAATTTGGACGCTTCCGCGCGCCCCTTGATCACGCTGTCGAGCAGTTCCGCCGATTCGTTCATTTTCTTCTCGTTGCCGGAGGTCAGGAAGTTGACGTTGCATGTCTTGCCTTCGGCGGTGAACAGCTTGGGATATCCGAGCACGACGACTTTCGCCGTGGTGGCCTTGGCGCGGATGTCTTTGTAGGTCGTTTCCAGGAGACCCGGCAGCTTGTTTTTGATGAACGTGTTGGCTTCGCTGATCGCGCTTCCACAGGTGAAGTAGTAGAGCGCGCAGTTGATGATCACGTTGCTGAAGCCGGCGTCGTTGCCCCCGATCGTGATCGTCACGAGGCTCGTGGAGCTGCTCAGCGTGCCGAGCTGTTTGCTGTTCACTTCCGGCGTCTTGGCGCCGCTGCAGGCCTGGAAGCTGAGCGTGTAGCCCTTCGCCGCGGCGATCTTCGGCCCGTAGGCGTCCGGGCTGCGATCGCATTCGCCCGATTCTTCATAGAACACCCGCGTGCCGACCCCTGACGAGTACGAGTCTCCGAGAGCCACGTACTGCGGCGCTGCGGCGGCGGAGGCCGCCGGTATCAGCACTCCCGTCACGAGCATGGCAAGGCCGATGATGTGAGTTCGTTTTCCCACTGTTCTCCCTCGTTCGCTGTATGCCGCCCGGGCAGGCTTCGCGCAGCCCCTCCCCCCCAGGCGCGGATGAGCCCAACCTAACCGCGAACGCTCGCGGCCGTCAAGCACCCCCGCTGTATCGTCCGCCTGAATGCGCCAAATCCTCCTGATGCGCGGGATCAACGTGGGCGCCGGCAACCGGATCTCGATGCCCTCGCTGCGCGAGCGGCTCACCGCCGCCGGGTTCGAGCAGGTGCGCACCCACCTCCAGAGCGGCAACGTCGTCGTCTCGAGCGAGCTCTCGCCCGATCAGCTGGCCGCCGAGTGCCGGCGGCACATAGCCGAGGGCTTCGGGCTGAACATCGATGTCCTCGCCCGCACCGCCGACGAGTTCGCCGAGGTCGTGCGGCGGGACCCCCTGGCCGAGGTCGCGGACGACCCGAGCCGCTATCAGGTGAGCTTCTGCTCGGCAGAGCCGGATGACGCGCTCATGCAGCGGCTCAACGATCTCGCCGCACCGTCGGAGCGGCTCATCGCCGTCGGGCGCGAGATCTACGGCTGGTATCCCGATGGCTCTGGGCGGTCGCGGTTGGGGGCGGAGATTTCGGGACGCAGGATGGGAGTGACCGCCACGACCCGCAACTGGAGGACCGTGACCGCGCTTCTCCAGATGGCGCAGGAGTAGCTCCTCGCCGCGACCCGTCCACCCGGCCGTTAGCGTGTGCGCCGTGCCCGAGCCGTTCGTCCACGAGCTGCGCGTCCGCTACGGAGAGTGCGACCCGCAGGGAATCGTGTTCAACGCGAACTACCTGCTGTATTTCGACGTCGCCTTCACCGAGCTTTGGCGGGCGGCGGTCGGGCCGTGGCAGGAGATGGTCGAGCGCGGAGTCGACGCCGTCGTCGCCGAGACGAACATCCGCTTTCGCGCGCCCGCGCGGTTCGACGACGAGCTGCGGCTGAGGCTGCAGATCACGCGCCTGGGAGCCTCCGCCATCACCACCGGGATCGACGTGCTGCGGGGCGACGAGCTGCTCATCGAGGGCTGGCTGCGCCACGTCTGCGTCGACACCGGCGGCTGGCGAAAGACCGAGCTCCCCGACTGGGTTCGCACGGGCCTGCGCCGGTTCGCGGCGGCGGGCGCCGAGCCGTAGAGCCCCCTCGCCGCTCAGGCCGTGACGGGCCCCGGGCGAACGATCTCGGGGTCGTGGCCGGGTATGACGGTGAGCCCCGAGTCGCGCATCGCGCGCAGGCGCTCGGCGGAGCGTCCCTGCTCTTCGTGATCGTCGGCGAACACCGGGAAGCGGTGGTCGTCAAGGCCTGAGGCGAGGTGGACGACGTCGATCCCGAGCACGATCTCGCCGATGCGGATCGACTGGTGACCGGGCGTGTGCCCGGGGGTGAGCAGGAGCTCGATGCTCCCGTCCCCCAGGAGATCGTGGTCGCCGTCGATCAGGATCACCTCGCGGCCGCCGCCGGCGTAGTCGCGCGTCAGGAAGAAGTTGCGCTGCACGGCCGCATCGTCATGGCCGGCGGCCCATTCGCTGCGCTGGACCACGACGGGCACGGACGCGGGGATCAGCGGCAGGCCTCCGACGTGATCCCAGTGCAGGTGCGTGAGCACGACCCTGGTCAACGTCTGAACGTCGAGCTGCTCGGCGACGCTCCGCTCCTGCTCGAGCACGGACACGGCGAAGATATCGGGCCGCTCGTAGTAGGCGGCCGGGTCGGCGATCGCCGCGGGGTTCAGCCCGGTGTCGATCAGGATCCGCTCGGTCTCGGTCTCGACCACGTAGGCCGGCACGGGAAAGCGAACGGTGCGGTCCATGTCATCGCCGGCACGGAAGATTCCCGCGGGCGCCGTGAACCAGCCGACGTCGAGTCTTTCAATCTTCATAGAAGCCGCTCGAACGCCGCCTCGGCGTGGTCCAGCGCCCGATCGTCTCCGAGGAGCTGGCGCTGCCAGTTGGTGGCGAGGCCGATCGCGTTGAGCTCGAAGGCGATCTGCTCGGGCGCCCCGTCGCCGCGAACGCCCGCCTGGCGGGCGAGCTCCGCCAGCCACTCAAGCCACTCGTTCATGACCTCGAGGACGCGGTCGCGCACCGGACCTGGGCGCCCATCGAACTCCAGCGACGCGGCCTGAAAGAAGCAGCCCCCGGGAAATACGTCCCGCCGGAAGTAGTCAAGCCAGGCCGCCAGGGTGGCGCGGAGCCGCGGCAGGCCCTCCTCGGCCCCCAGCGCCGGCTCGATCACCTCCCGCGTAAAGATGACGCGCGCCGCCGTGATCGTCGCGAGCTGCAGCTCCTGCTTGTTGCCGAAGTGGGCGAACAGGCCGCTCTTGCTCACGCCGGCGGACGCGGCCAGCCGACCGATGGTGAGCGCCTCGAGACCCTCGCGCGAGCCCACGTCGACGGCGGTGCCGAGGATCTCCCGATGCGTTCGCCGGCCGCGCTCGCGCCGCCCATCGCGCCGGTGAGGAGTCTCGAGCTCGGCCATCGCAACCAGAACCTCTCGTCGGGGCGCCGCGAGGCTAGCCCCCGCTGCGCCCGCAACTTATAGCACGATCGTGCCAATAGTGTCCCCTGAACCCCCGCAGATGATCTTCGCGCCGCCGGGGGTTCTATCTGCTGGAGTCCTCGAGCTGACCTACACGAGGGCGGGCTAGGTGTAGTTCCCGGGCGGGGGATTGCGGTTGATCAGACGCGCTGGATGAGCGTCCCGGTACCGGTGCGGCCGGCGGTGCACATAGTCACCAGCCCCAGCTCCCCGTCGGAGCGCTCGAGCTCGTGCAGCAGCGTCGTGATGAGCCGAGCGCCGGATGAGCCGAGCGGATGCCCGAGCGCGAGCCCGCCGCCGTTGACGTTGACGCGGTCCATGTCGGGGTGCAGCTCGTGGCGCCAGGCGCCGACGACCGACGCGAAGGCCTCGTTGACCTCGATCAGGTCGAGGTCGCCGATCGTCATGCCGTTGCGCTCGAGCAACGTGCGCGTGGCGGGTATCGGGCCCGTGAGCATGATCACGGGATCGACCCCGACGGTCGTGGCGTCGTAGATTCGCGCCCGCGGGCTCCGTGAAGGAGCCCGCCCACGATGTCGGCGGCGGCCGCCTGGTGGCCACCGTCACCGACCCCGATGGAAACGTCCTGGGGCTGCTTCAGGACCGATGAGCCCCAATAACGCGAAAACCCTCAATAGACATTGAGGGCTTCGCTATCGGGGCGCCGAGATTCGAACTCGGGACCTCACCGACCCGAACGGTGCGCGCTACCAGGCTGCGCCACGCCCCGACGCGCCTGCCAGTATTCCACACGGACGCATCGCCGCCCTGCCCATGCCCGCCCAGCTTGCAGACATCCTCGCGGAGATCGACCGCCTGCTCGAACCCGGGCGCTTCAGGGACTACGGTCCCAACGGCCTTCAGGTTCCCGGTCCGGCAGAGGTGAGCACGGTTGCCACCGGCGTGTCCGCCCACGCCGAGCTGTTCGAGCTGGCGGCCGGCGAGCGGGCGGAGCTGCTCATCGTCCACCACGGGCTCTTCTGGGGCAGCGCTCCCGGGCCGATCGACGGCGCGCTCAAGCGCCGGTTGAAGATCCTGTTCGACGCGGACATCGGCCTTGCCGCCTATCACCTGCCGCTGGACGCCCATCCCGACCTCGGCAACAACGCCCTGCTCGCCCGCGCGCTCGGCGCGGAGGAGCTCGAGCCGTTCGCCCTGCACGAGGGCGAGCCGATCGGCTTCATCGCGGGCCTTCCCGGTGATGGGCTCGCGGCCGCTGAGCTGTTCGCCCGCGTCCGTGACATCACCTCGCGTGAGCCGCTGGTGTTCGACGCGGGCCCGGCCCGGGTGCGCCGCGTCGCGATCGTGTCGGGAGCGGGCGCTGATTTCCTCGCCGACGCTGCGGCGGCCGGCGCCGAAGCGCTGCTCACAGGCGAGCCGGCCGAGCGCACGATGGCGCTTGCGCGCGAGTCCGGCGTGCACTTCATCGCGGCGGGCCACTACGCGACCGAGACCTTCGGCGTCAGGCGCCTTGGCGAACACCTCGCCGAGCGCTTCGGGGTGCGCGAGGTGTTCCTGGACGTGCCAAACCCCGTGTAACATCAAGGTGTTCGTTTTGCCTTATTAGCGAGGAGGAGAGCACTGATGGAGGTCACCGCCGCCGCGGCGTCCAGGACGGGGTCGAAGACCATGGCCGATCTGATCCCCGGCGCCCTCGCCGAGCACGCTCACACCACGGCCGTGCGCTACAAGCGTGACGGCGCCTGGCACGAGGTGACCTACGCCGAGCTGGCGGACATCGTGCAGGAGACCGCCCTGGGGCTGATCGACCTCGGAATACAGCCCGGCGAGCGGGTCTCGATCCTCGCCAACACCCGCCCCGAGTGGTCCTACCTCGACATGGCCGCCACCTCGGTCGGCGCCGTGGTTGTGCCGATCTACCCCACCAACTCCCCCGAGGAGTGCCTGTGGGTCATCTCCGACTCAGACGCCGGCACGATCGTGTGCGAGAACGCCGAACAGCTCGCGAAGGTCGAAGCCATCCGCGACCAGGTCCCGAACCTCCGCACGATCATCATGATCGAGCCCGCGAGTGGCGAGAGCACGACGAACGGCGCCTCGCCGAGCCGCCCGCCGCTGCCCACGATCTCACTCGATGAGCTGCGCAAGCGCGGCGCCGGTCATTCGGCCGAGGAGCTCGCGGCGCGCCGCGCGGCGGTCAGCCCCGATGACTCGTTCACGTTCATCTACACCTCGGGCACGACCGGGCCGCCGAAGGGGTGCGTGCTGACGCACGGCAACTACCGCGCGATCGTCGACATGATCTGCGAGGCCGGCGAGATCGAACAGGACGAGGTCACCTATCTGTACCTCCCGCTGGCCCACTCCTACGCCCTGCTCGTCCAGCTCGCGGCGTTCGACCTCGGCAGCACGCTCGCCTACTTCGGCGGCGACACCAAGCAGATAGTCGCCGAGCTGATGGAGGTCAAACCGACCTACCTGCCGTCGGTGCCGCGCATCTTCGAGAAGGTCTACACGATCGCCCACGGCGCGATCGAGGCCCAGCCGCCGAAGGAGCGCGAGCACACGCAGGCGATGCTCGAGCTCGGCATGAAGGTGAATGACCTGATCAGCCGCGGCGAGCCGATACCGGAGGAGCTGCAGAAGCCGTTCGAGGAGGCCGAGGAGGCGCTGTTCAAGAGCGTGCGCGCGATCTTCGGAGGTCGCATCCGTCACGGCACGAGCGGCGCTGCGCCGATCGCCCGCGAGATCCTCGAGTTCTTCTGGGCCTGCGGCGTGCCGGTGCTCGAGGGCTACGGCATGACCGAGACCGCGACCGCCGCCACGATCTCAACCGTCGAGAACCATCGCTTCGGCACGGTCGGGCGAGCGCTGCCCGGAGTGACGCTGCGAATCGCCGACGACGGCGAGATCCTGATCAAGGGCCCGAACATCTTCAAGGGCTACCACAACCAGGGCTCCTCATCGGGCTTCGGCGCCGTCAGCGACGGCTTCCTTCACACCGGCGACCTCGGCTCGATCGACGAGGACGGCTATCTCTCGATCACCGGGCGCAAGAAGGACATCATCATCACCGCCGGCGGCAAGAACCTCACACCGGCCAACATCGAGAATGACCTCAAACAGTGCCGCTGGATCTCTCAGGCCGTGATGCACGGCGACCAGCGGCCCTACCCGGTGGTGCTGATCACCCTCGATGAGGAAGAGATCCCGATCTACGCACAGGAACATGACCTGCCCACGGACATCCCCTCGCTGGCCTCCGACGCCAAGATCCGGGAGATGATCCAGAAGGAGATCGACCGCGTCAACGCCAAATACGCGCAGGTCGAGCAGGTCAAGCGCTTCGTGATCCTCGACCACGACCTGTCCCAGCCAACCGGCGAGCTGACGCCCACGCTGAAGGTCAAGCGCAACGTGGTCAACGAGAGATACGCACAGCTGTTCGACTCGCTGTACGCGAGCTGACGTGTTCTCCCCACCGCAGCTGCGAACATAGGAAGAGATGCGCACCGATCCAACCGACAACGGCGGCCTGTTCGTCGGGCGCCGGCCCGGCACCGCTCCCGTCCGCTTCAAGACCCTGCCCAAGCGCGGCAGCGACCTGCGACAGCGCTTCGACGGCTCTCTCGCCGGCAGCCTTCTGACCGGGATGATCCTCCTCAGCCTGCTCTGCTGGGGGCCGATCCCGCTCGCCTGCCTGTGGCTCGGCTCGCAGGCCGACTATCTCTCCGGCAGCGTCAGCCTTGGCATCCTCGTCTCCTTCGTCGCGCTGTTCACGTTCCTGTTCGGCGCGCTGTCGATCCTGAAACGAATGGATCAGGCATGGATCCTCGTGCGCCGCGCCGCCGGGCACGACCAGCGCACGGGTGCGCTCGGTCGCGTGTTTGCGACGACGGTCGCAGTATGTGCCCTGCTGTTCGTGCTCTGGTTTCTCGTCCTGCACGGACCCGGCGCCAGCCTGGCCGGCCCGGGCGAAAACCAGGTGTGAGCCTCCTGGCCGCGCTCGGGCCGCTCGCTCGGAGAGCCGCGCCCGCACATCGCTGCTAGAACAGGCCGTACCGTGGGCCTACTCGATTACTACCGTCAATTCGAAGGCATGTCCGAGGAGGAGGTCAACGCGGGCCTGCGCGAGCAGGCCGCCGAGCGCCGGCGCAAGGCGCTCGCCCGCGTGGAGACGCTCGACCTGTCCCAGACGACATGGCCTGAGCTACCCCACCCGCGCATCGTCAACACGATCGCCTTCGTGGCGCTGCGCGGGCTGAATCGCTACCCGCACCTGCACGCCACCGACCTGCGCAACGAGCTCGCCGAACGCCACGACACCGACCCCGCCCGCCTGATTCTCGGCAACGGGGCCGCCGAGCTGCTCAGCTCGGCCACCCGCGCGCTGATCGAGCCCGGCCAGCAGCTGCTCAGCTCCTGGCCCTCCTACCCGCTGTATCCGATCATGGCCCGCCGTGCGCGCGGGCGTGCCGTGCCCGTCACGGGCGGAGTCGATGCCCTGCTCGAGGCCGCCGCGGAGCCGAGCACGCGCGTGATCGCGCTGGCCAGCCCCAACGACCCCACCGGCGAGCTGATGGCAGCCGGCGCCCTCGAGCGGCTGCTCGAGGGGCTGCCCGACGGCGTCGCGGTCCTGCTGGATGAGTCGCTCGTCGAGTTCGCCGATGCCCAACCCACCAACGCCTCGCTGAAGCTGCTGGAGAGCCATCCCCGCCTGCTTGTGTTCCGCAGCTTCTCGAAGGCGTGGGGGCTGGCCGGCCTGCGCGTCGGCTACACGCTCGGCGGGCCCGGCTCGGAGGATCTGCTGGCCGAACTGGAGCCCGATCTCGGCGTCTCTGAGGTCTCCCAGGCCGGCGCCCTCGAGGCGCTCCGCAGCTGCTCGGATCTGCTCGACCAGCACGTCCGCGAGGTCGCCTCCGAGCGCGTGAGGGTGACCGCCGCGCTGCGCGAACGCGACTTCGACGTCACCGACAGCCAGGCCAACTTCCTGTGGGCGGCGCACTCCACCGTGGAGGGCGACGAGCTGTCCACCCGCCTGGCCCGTGCCGGTGTGCTGGTCGCCGCCGGAGCTGCGCTGGGCGAGCCCCGTCACGTGCGCATCGGCCTGCGCAACGCGACCGCCTCAGATCGCCTGCTCGGCGCGATCGACAAGGCCCTCGCCTAGGGCCCTGAGCGCGCCTCGGCGCTCGCGAGCCGGCGAGAGCGTCAGCCGGCGGACCCGGCCTGGCGCAGCAGCGCTCCGGTCGTCCCCTCGAGGATCTTGCGCCAGGCGCTGACCTCTTCCGGTTCGTCGAAGTGGTCGACCACCTTGTTCACCCGCTTCGGGGAGATCTCGATTTCGTGGCGTTCGGCGATCTCGTGGTAGCGGTCGTACTGGCCCGCCAGATGCTGGGTGACCGACTCGAACCCGTGACGTGCGATCTCAACCCGCGAGGCGAAGTTCATCATCGAGGTCTGGAACATCAGCTCGTCGTTGGCCTCGGGCTCGATCAGCACGATGTCCACGCCCGGATAGCGCTCCTCCCAGTGCTTGGCCAGCTCGTGCAGACGCTGGTGGGCGACCAGCTTGAAGGCCTGGTAGCCGATCTGCGGGAAGCCCATGTCCGAGACCCGCCGCGGGCGCTCTCCGCGCAGCGTCTTCACGGTTCCGGCGAAGTCGTTCACGAACGGCACGATCGGGTTGATCACGATGATCAGGTGCGCCCCGGCCTCCACCGCGATGTCGAGGTTCGTCGTCGAGACGATCCCGCCGTCGATCAGCTCGCGGTCGTTCACCCGCACGGGCGCGTAGACCATCGGCAGGGCGCCGGAGGCCCGCACGGCCGTCGAGATGGGCACATCTTCAGAGCCCTCGGCCCCGAACACGACCCGCTCGCAGGTGTCGAGGTCCGTGGCCGTCACATACAGCTCGCAGGCCAGGTCCCTGAAATCGTCGGTGCGTCCCGGCTCGCTGAGCACCTGGTGCAGGTAGTTCTCGATGCCGGCGCCGGTGTACATGCCGGACGGCAATCCCTCGGCGAACCCCAGCAGCACGTCCATCGCCGATACGGCTCCCCGCTGGGAGACCACCTGGCGGGCGAGCGACAGCGTGCGCAGCGGCAGCATCGAGACCGTGCGCGCGAACTCGCGCAGGTTTGGCTGCAGAAGGTCTCCGATGTCGATGTCTTTGAACGGCGCCCTGCCCTGGCGGGTGACGACTTTCATCATCTCCTCGGGGGTCACGCCGTTGGCGCACAGCGACGCGATGAACGATCCCGCGGAGGTGCCCAGGTAGACGTCGAACTGATTGACCGTGCTGTTGACCGCCAGCAGGTCCAGCGCTCGCAGCGCGCCGATCTCATAGACGCCGCCCGTGAAGCCGCCGCCACCCAACACGAGCGCGGTCTTATGGCGCCTCGGCCGGCGCCGGCGATCGACCGATCCGGCGCGTCCGACGCCGCGGGCAGCGAGACGACGAGCGCGCTTCTTGGCCGCAGCGTCTCGCTTTTGGGTGGGTTCCAACTTGACAACCTTGCCCATGCTCGAAACATTTTACGGTACGTGCCCCGGGACAGCCAGCTAATGCCCCCGCGATCGCTCGGCGGAACGCTGGTCGGCGTCCTGTGTGCGGCGTGCCTGTGCGCCCTGGCGGCGCCCTCCCCGGCGGGCGCCGCGGGCAGCCTGGCCGGCCTGCAGGCCGATCTGACGGGGCAGCTCGCGCTGGCCGGATCGGGCTCGGGCGCCTACGTCTATGACCTCACCGCCAAACAGGCGCTGTTCTCCGAGCGCGCGACCGCGCTTCACCGGCCGGCCTCCGTTGAGAAGCTCTATACCGCGGTCACGGCGCTCGAGAAGCTGGGTCCCGCAGCGCGCCTGTCCACAAACGCGCTCGGCGTGGGCCACCCCGCGGCGGGCGGCGTATGGGCCGGCAACCTGTACCTGCGCGGCGGCGGTGACCCGACCTTCGGCACCACCAGTTTCATTCGCGCCCACTACGGCGGCGTGGGCGCGAGCGTATCGACGCTCGTCAGGCAGCTCGTCAAGGTGGACGGCATCCATCGCGTGACCGGCTCGGTCGAGGGGGACGAGTCCTTCTTTGACTCGCTGCGGGGAGAGCCCTCGAGCGGCTATGCGCCGGACCCCTTCCTGGAAGGCACCCTCTCTGGCCTGGCCTTCAACCGCGGGGCGAGCGGCACCGAACGGGGGACGCACGCCCCCGCCGCCTACGCCGCCCGTGAGCTGCTCACCGTGCTGAAGAGCGCCGGCGTCTCGGTCCACGGCTCAAGCGGCGCCGCGCCGACGCCGCCGGGGGCGGTCCAGCTCGCAGGCGTTGAGTCTCCCACCGTCGCCCAGCTCCTGGGCCTCACGCTGCCGCCGTCTGACAACTTCTTCGCCGAGACGCTCGTCAAGGATCTCGGCGCCGGCTTCGGCGGCGCCGGCACCACCGCCGCGGGGGCCTCGGTGGTTAGCCGGACGATCTCGGCGCTGCTCGGCTTCCGCCCGCGGGTGGTCGACGGATCAGGCCTGTCGCCGGCCGATCGCACATCCCCGTATGAGATCGTCGACATGCTGGTCGCGCTGGCCCCCACCTCCCTCGGCGAGGCCCCCACGTCGGTCGGCGGCGTGCTCCGCGGCGATATGGCGGTCGCCGGGGAGTCGGGCACCCTGGCCACGCGCATGCGCAACACCGGCGCCCAGGGCCACTGCCAGGGAAAGACCGGGACGCTCACCGGCGTTTCGAACCTCGCCGGCTACTGCCAGTCAGCCAACGGGCATCTGCTCGCCTTCGCGATCTTCAACGACGGCATCTCAACCGAAGCCGCCCACGTCTACCAGGACCACATGGTCATCACCCTGGCGGACTCGAAGATCGCCACGGCTGAATTGCAGCCTGCAACAGCGGCGAGCATGGCCTTCCCGCCGGCGGGAATCAGCCGCTAAGCCTCGCCGAAGGTTTCGGCAAGCCGGAACAGGCGCGCATGGGAACTGGCGACCGCCCGAAGTTCGCGGAGCACCTTGTGAGCCTCAGGCGAGTCCGTGAGGGCCTGGCGCTCCTTGACCGTTCCCATACGCACAATCACCGCCATCGCGCCGCCGTCAGCGCTCTCGTAGAGCTCGGCGGACACGAAACCCGGGGCACCGACGATCACGTCTCGCATTGCCTCGGAGATCCGCCGGGCCACCTCATCCCGCCGTGACGGGTCGAACGTCCACACGTCGATCAGGATGGGAGATTCCATCGCGCGCACCCAGTCTAGATCCTCATGAGCGCCCGCGGTCGATCCTCATGAGCGTCCGCGATCGCCGTGAGCGCCCGTCCCGTGGCGGTCGCGGCGTTCGAGGATTGTTGTCCAGGGTCACCGCATTTCCGGTTTGGGGGCCGTCGATGTGGGTAGACGCCCGACGTATAGGGGGAAGTACGGGTAGCTAACCCCAAGGGAGGGGGAATGATGGCCAGAATCATCGTGACGACGGAGCAGGGAAAACGCCCGGATGGACCGGTACTGCTCGATGAGTCCGTTTACCCGGATCACCTCACCGACGAGCACTCCGCAGCGCAGCTTGTCGAGCGCCTCAGCTGGGCTGTGATCGACGCCGAACACCAGAGCGTCGGATGGCGGCCGGGCGCTCGCGTTTAGCAGCCCCTTGACTGGGTAGGGCAGCGTTAGGCCTGGCCCTCATACCTGGTCCGGCCTCCTCCCGGACCCCGGCATTACGGCCCTTCTGCCGGGGTTAGCAGGGCGTAGTTCGCACAGCCTCCGTTACCCCCTATCGGAGGCTGTGCCTCGTTAAGAACGCTCGCCGGCTACTGATCGAGCACCGCGCGCAGGCCCTCCTCGTCCAGCACCGCCACGCCCAGCCGCTCGGCCTTCTGGAGCTTTGATCCCGGGCTGTCGCCGGCGACCAGGTAGTCGGTGCTTTTCGACACCGAGCCGGTCACCCGCCCGCCGGCGGCCGTGATCCGTTCGGTGGCCTGTTCGCGTGAGAGGTTCGGCAGGGTCCCGGTGAGCACGAGCGTCCTGCCGGCCAGCGGCCCGTCCGACGGGGCCGGGCCCTCTTCGGCAAAGCGCAGGCCGGCCTCGCGCAGCTCACCGATCAGGGCTCGCATGCGCTCGTCCTTCAGCTGCTCTGAGATCGAGGCGGCCATCTTCTCCCCCACCCCCGGCGTCTGCGCGATCTGCTCGGGCGAGGCGTCGATCAGCGAGTCGATGTCGCGGAAGCGCTGGGCCAGGTTCCGCCCCGTGACCTCCCCGACCTCCTCGATCCCGAGCGCGAACAGCACGCGCGAGAACGGGCGGGCCTTCGAGGCCTCGATCGCCGCGAGCAGGTTCTTCACCGACAGCTCGCCGAAGCCCTCGAGATCGATCAGCTGCTCGCTGTTCAGGCGGTAGAAGTCGGCTGCGGTCGCGACGAGCCCTCGCTCCTGGAGCATCGCCACCTGCTTCTCCCCGAGCCCGTCGATATCCATGGCGCCCCGCGAGACGAAGTGCTTGAGCAGCTGCCACAGGCGCGCCGGACACACCGGGTTGGGGCACTTCGTGAACACCCCGTCATCCGGCTTGACCGTCTTCGTGTTGCAGAACGGGCATCGCGCGGGCGGGCGCGGCCGTCGCGGGCGGCGCTTGTGCTCGGCCACGTGCGGCGCCGGTGAGACGACCTGCGGGATCACGTCTCCCGCGCGCAGGACGATCACGTCCTCGCCCGCCCGGATGTCCTTGCGGGCGAGATCCTCCTCGTTGTGAAGGGTCGCAAGGCCGATCCTCACCCCGCCCACCTCGACCGGCTCAAGCACGGCGTAGGGGCGCATGTCGCCGAACTTGCCCACGTTCCACATGACCTTCTCAAGGCGGGTCACCGCGGTCGTGGGCGGGAACTTCCAGGCGATCGCCCAGCGCGGGTCGCGCCCCACCGACCCCAGCCGGCGCTGCAGCTCGAGCTCGTCCACCTTCACGACCACCCCGTCGATCTCGAAGTCGAGCTCGCCCCTGCGCCGCTCCCACTGAAGGCACTGCTCGACCACCTCGTCCTCGCTGCCCAGCAGCCTGATATCCGGGTTGACCCGCAAGCCGTGCTCGCGCAGCCACTCGAGCGCATCGGAGTGGCGCTCGAACGACAGGCCCTCGGTGACGCCCACCTGGTAGCACCAGATCGACAGCGGCCGCTCGGCGGCGTCGGCGGGATCGAGCTGGCGGATCGTGCCCGCCGCCGAGTTTCTCGGGTTCATGAACGTCGACTGGCCCGCTTCGGCCCTGCGCTCGTTGAGGGCCGTGAAGTCCGCCAGCGACATGTAGATCTCACCGCGCACCTCGAGCAGCGGTGGAGCCCCCGCGATCTGCAGCGGGATGGCGCCGATCGTGCGCAGATTGTGCGTCACGTCCTCCCCGATCTCGCCGTTGCCGCGGGTGGCGCCGCGCTCGAGCACACCATCCCGGTAGACGAGGCTGATCGCCAGGCCGTCGATCTTGGGCTCGACCACGAAGCGGAAGGCGGGGTTGGTGATCCCCTCGCGCGCCAGGTGGTTTCGCATGCGCTCGACCCAGGCGCGCAGCTCGGCCTCGGAGCGCGCGTTTGAGAGCGACAGCATCGGCTCGAGGTGCTTGACCTTCTCAAGGCGGCCGACCGGCTCGCCGCCGACCCGCTGGGTGGGCGACTGGGGGGTGATGAGCTCCGGGTGCTCCTGCTCGATCCTCCTCAGCTCGTCGAGCAGCGCGTCGTAGGCGTCATCGCCGATCTCCGGATCGTCGAGCACGTAGTAGCGATGCGAATGGTGTTCGAGCGCCTCGCGCAGCTCCCGCACGCGCGCGAGCACCTCCGCCGGCGGTTTCGCCCGCGCGGCGCTCACGGCGCGTCGTGCACGACGGGTGCCAACAGCTGCGCGAGGTCGAAGCGCCGCAGCGCGTCGAGGCTCGGGCGGTCGGTGAGGTCGAAGTGGATCGGCGTCACCGCAACCCGTCCCGCCGCGATCGCGGCCAGATCGGTCCCGGGCTCGTCGTGAAATCCCGGATCCGATCCGTAGATCCAGTAGCGCCGGCGGTGCTCCTCCTCGCGCTCGAGCTTCAGTTCATCGCGGTAGATCCGTTTGCCGAGGCTCGTCACCTCCACGCCGCTGGGGGCGCCCGCCGGCACGTTCACGTTGAGCAGCGTCCTGGCCGGCAGCGGCACGTCCTCGATGCGCTCGACCAGCCGCGCGACGAACCCCGCCGCCACGTCGAAGCCGAAGCCGCCGTCAAAGCGATAGTCGAGCGCGCGCGCCCCCGACTGTTGAGAGACGGCGATCGCCGGCAGGCCCAGCACCACCCCCTCGAGCGCCGCGGCAACAGTGCCCGAATAGGTGATGTCGTCGCCGAGGTTCGCGCCGTGGTTGATCCCCGCGACCACCAGGTCGGTCTCGAAGTCCTCGGCCACCCCGAGGCTCGCGAGCCTCACGCAGTCGACCGGCGTGCCGTCGGTGGCGTAGCCGACCGTGCCGTCTGCGAAGGGCACCTCTTCCACCCACAGCGGCCTGCGCGTCGTGATCGACCGGGCCATCGCCGAGCGGTTGCCGTCGGGGGCGATCACCGCGAGCCGCACCCCCTCGAGCGCGGCCAGCGCTCGCCTCATCTCCTGAAGGCCCTCGGCCTCGATCCCGTCGTCGTTTGTCAGGAGCACGTTCAGCATCGCGTTCACGTCCAGCATAGGGGCCGCCGCGGTCCCGGCGGTGATGGCCTCGTTACCCGCTCAGGGACCGGTCGGCGCGTCCCTGCTCGCCGTAGGAGACGCTGGCGAGCGCCAGCCCGTGTGCGGGCGCGGTCCTCCCGGCCCGCGGGCGCGGGCTGCCGTCCAGAAGGCCCGTGAAGTCTGTCAGCGACCGTCGCCCGGCGGCCACCTCGAGCATCGTGCCGACCAGCGCCCGGTTCATGTGGCGCAGGAACATGTCCGCCTCGATCCAGAACTCGAGCACGTCTGCATCGGCGCGCCACTCGGCCGAGCGCACATCGCAGCGAAAGCGCGAGTGCTCGGTCTCCGTCGGCGTGAAGGCCGTGAAGTCATGCAGCCCCGGGAGCTCATCCGCGCACCGCGACAGCGCCTGCAGGTCGAGCTCCCCGGGCCACCAGAACGCACGCCCGCGCTCGAAGGCGCTGCGCGCGCGCCGCGCGAGCACCCGGTAGCAGTAGGTCCTGCTCCTGGCGTCGCGGCGAGCGTCGAACTCCGCCGGCGCCGGCTCGGCCGCGAGCACCGCCACATCGTCGCCGAGCAGCCCGTTCAGCCGCAGCAGGTCGACCGCCTCGTGCGCGTAGCTGGCCACCTGCCCCCAGGCGTGCACACCGGTGTCGGTGCGCCCGGCCACGGTCAGCCTCAACGGCTCGCCGTCGGTGCCCGTCTCGCCCAGAACCATCCGCAGCGCCCGCTCGAGCTCCTCCTGCACCGTGCGCTCGCCGGGCTGACGCGCCCACCCGGCGAAGCCGGCCCCGTCGTACTCGATCGTGAGCTTTGTGACCATCCCGCGAGCGTGCGCCGCGCCCCGGGCAGGCGCCGCGGGCGCGGCCTCAGACGAGCTCTATGAAGACCATCTCGGTCGCGTCCGAGCGGCGCGGACCGAGCTTCAGGATGCGCGTGTAGCCGCCGGGGCGATCGGCGTAGCGGGGCGCCACATCCTCGAACAGCTTGTGCACCGCGAACTTGTCCTGGGCGAGCGTCGACAGGGCCTGGCGGCGCGCGTGCAGATCCCCCCGCTTGGCCAGCGTGATCAGCTTCTCGATCTCGGGCTTGACGGCCTTGGCCTTCGCCTCGGTCGTCTTGATCCGCTCGTGCTCGATGATCTCCTTGCTCAGGTTCATGAGCAGCGACTTGCGATGCGCGCTGTCACGGCTGAGCTTGTTGCGGGTCTTCTGGTGGCGCATGGGCTCGGGGGAGTGTAGTTCGCTCAGTCGGCGCGCAGGCCGAGCCCGCGCGCGTGAAGCGTTTCGATGACCTCATCGATCGACTTCTTGCCGAAGTTCGGGATCGCGTTGAGCTCGGCCTCGGACTTCGAGATGAGATCGCCCACGGTCTGTATTCCGGCCCGCTTCAGGCAGTTGTAGGAGCGCACGCCGAGCTCCAGCTCCTCGATCAGGATGCCGTACTCCTCGCCCTGCAGCGCCGCCGGGGCGCCACCGGGGACGGCGAGCCCATGCCCGTCGAGCTGTCCTCCCGGAGCGGCCCTCAGCTCCTGGATGCGGTCGGCGTCGGTGAAGATGGCCAGCTGGGAGATCAACAGCTCGGCCGCCTCGCGCAGCGCGGCCTGCGAGTCGATCGAGCCGTCGGTCTCGATGTCGAGCGTCAGCTTGTCGAAGTCGGTCTTCTGTCCCACACGGGCCTGCTCGACCGCGTAGGCCACGCGGCGCACCGGCGAGAAGATCGAGTCGATCGGGATCACCCCGATCGGCTGGTCGGGAGACTTGTTCTCCTCGGCGGGCCGGTATCCGCGGCCTCGCCCGATCGTCATGTACAGCTCGAGCTTGGTTTTTTTCTCGAGCGTGGCGATGTGCACGTCGGGGTTGAGGATCTCAACACCGGCCGGCAGATCGATGTCCTTGGCGGTGATCTCGCCCGGCCCGCTCACGACCAGCGGCGCCTCGACCTCGGTCGCGTCGGAGTGCATCCGGCAGACCACGCCCTTCAGGTTCAGCACTATGTCCGTGACGTCCTCCTTGACGCCGTGGATGGTCGAGAACTCGTGCGCCACGCCCTCGATGCGCACGCTCGTGACCGCGGCCCCCGCAAGGGAGGACAGCAGCACGCGCCGCAGCGAGTTGCCGAAGGTGTAACCGAACCCGCGATCCAGCGGCTCGATGGTGAAGGTGCCACGGTTCTGCTCCGCGGACTCGCTTGTGATCCGGGGGATTTGGAAATCGAGCATCAATGAGTCCTAACGTCGTTTGGTGTCGCACCGGGGTCGCCCGGACGCCGGCTCGGGCCACGGCCCTGATTTGGGCGCGGCGCGGAAAAATCTCCTACTACTTCGAGTACAGCTCGACGATGAGCTGCTCCTGCACCGGCGCGGCCACCTCGCGTCGCTCCGGCTTGCGCAGCACCTTGGCCGTGAGCGACTCGTGGTCGGCCTGCAGCCATGCTGGGATCTGTCCGGTGAGCTCGGTGGCGTCCCTGACCACCTGCGTGGCCGGTGTGTCCGCCTTGATGGCGATCACCTCGCCCGGGCGCACCTGATATGAGGGGATGTTCACCCGCCGGCCGTTGACGGTCCAATGGCCATGGCGGATCAGCTGGCGGGCCTGGCGGCGCGAGGCCGCGAAGCCCAGACGCACGAGCACGTTGTCCAGCCGGCACTCGAGCAGCGCGAGCAGGTTCTCGCCCGTGATGCCCGGCTGCCTAGAGGCCTTTTCATAGTAGCCGTGGAACTGCCTCTCCAGCACCCCGTAGTAACGGCGCGCCTTCTGCTTCTCGCGCAGCTGCACCCGGTACTCGCTCTGTTTCATGCGCCCGCGCCCGTGCTCGCCAGGCGGGTAGGAGCGGCGCTCGACGCCGCACTTGTCGGTCAGGCAGCGCTCGCCCTTGAGGAACAGCTTCTGTCCCTCGCGGCGGCACTGCTTGCACTGTGGGCCTGTGTCTCTTGCCATTGCTCGGTGCTCTGCTTTGCTCTCGTCAGTTGATGGGAGTCGCTACACGCGCCGCCGCTTGCGTGGGCGGCAGCCGTTGTGGGCCTGTGGGGTGACGTCCTTGACGCCCGTTACCTCGAGGCCGGCGGCCTGCAGCGAGCGGATCGCCGTCTCGCGGCCCGAGCCGGGTCCCTTGACGTAGACCTCGACCTTCTGCAGGCCCTGCTCGAGGCCCTTGCGAGCCGCCGCATCGGCGGTCACCTGGGCGGCGAAGGGGGTCGACTTGCGCGATCCCTTGAAGCCCGCGCCTCCGGCGGACTCCCAGGCCAACACATTGCCGCTGGTGTCGGTGAGGGAGACGATCGTGTTGTTGAAAGAGGTCTTGATGTGGGCCTGGCCGATGGGGATGTTCTTTTTGGGCTTGCGCCGGCCACGCGCGCGTTTGGGAGCGGGAGGCACTACTTCTTACCCGCTCTTTTTTTGCCGGCCACCTGCATCCGCTTGGGGCCCTTGCGCGTGCGCGCGTTGGTCTTCGTCTTCTGCCCGCGCACCGGCAGCCCGCGCCGGTGGCGCAACCCGCGATAGCAGGCGATCTCCTGCAGGCGTTTGATGTCCTGCGAGCGCTCGCGCCGCAGATCGCCCTCGACCGGCTGCCCCTCGTCGATCGCGTCGCGCAGCTTCGCCACCTCGTCCTCGGTGAGATCGCGCACGTAGGTGTCGGGGCTGACCCCGACCTCCTTCAAGATTTTGTTCGACGTGGAGCGCCCGATCCCGTAGATGTAGGTCAGGCCGATCTCCGAGCGCTTGTTCAGGGGCAGGTTGACTCCGGCGATGCGTGCCATCTAGCCGATCACCCTTGGCGCTGCTTGTGGCGCTTGTTCTGGCAGATCACCAAAACCACCCCATGGCGGCGGATGATCTTGCACTTCTCGCACATCGGCTTGACCGACGGTCTTACCTTCATGATCCCTTTCGGCGGCTGGGTTCCGGCGACTCGGCTCTGGCTGCCGTTGCGGCCGCCGCTACCGGGTCGTGGATTTGCTCTCAAGCGCGCAAGACGCCTCGCAAGCGAGCGCTCCCACGGATGGTAGCAACTCCTCTGCCGCCGAGCCGCCTTCCCGGGGGCCCGCGGCGGGCGTCTCAGCCGCCGCTTGCGAGGCTCTCGGCGGGGAGATCGGACGTTGGCGCATCGGCGGGCATGTGCCACGGGGTCAGCACCTTCGGCCCGGAGGCCGTGATCGCCACGGTGAACTCGAAGTGCGCCGCCGGCGAGGCGTCCTCGGAGAAGATCGCCCAGCCGTCGCCGCCCACGCGGACGCCGGCGCCACCGGAGGTCATCATCGGCTCAACGGCGATCACCATGCCCTCCTCCAAAAGCGGTCCCTTGCCGGGCTTCCCGTAGTTGGGCACCTGCGGATCCTCGTGCATGCTGCGCCCCACCCCGTGCCCCACGAGCGAGCGCACGACGGCCAGGCCGGCCTCCTCGGCGACGGTCTGGATCGCACTGGATACGTCGCCCATGCGGGTGCCCGCCCGGCACTGCGCGACTCCCGCGAAGAGCGACTCCTCGGTCCCGCGCAGCAGGTTCTGGGCCTGCTCTGTGACCTTCTCGACAGCGAACGTCCGCGCGGCGTCGGCGACCCAGCCGTCGAGGGTCACGCCGACGTCGATCGAGATGATGTCGCCGCCCTTCAGGCGGTAGGGCCCGGGAATGCCGTGCACGACCATGTCGTTGGGCGAGGCGCAGATCGAGCCGGGGAAGCCGCGGTAGCCCTTGAACGTCGGCACGCCGCCTTGCGAGCGGATGAAGCGCTCGGCCATCCTGTCGAGCTCGCCCGTGCTCACCCCTGGGCGGATCCTGCTCTGCAGCTGATTCAGCGTCGCCACGAGAATCTCACCCGCGAGGGCCATCTTCTCGATCTCCTGGGGGGACTTCTTGATGATCACCCAGGGGAGCTTAGCTTCTACAACTGCTCCTCCAGCCGCAGCGTGGCGACCGTCGCGCGGATGTGGGCATGCACCTCGTCGGGGTCCCGTCGACCGTCGAACCGCCGCAGCTCGCCGGTGCCGTCGTAGTGGCCGATCAGGGGCTCGGTCTGTGAGTGGTAGACCTCGAGGCGACGGCGAATCGTCTCCTCGCGGTCGTCCTCGCGCTGGATCAGGCGCGAGCCGTCCTGATCGCAGATGCCCTCGTGCTTGGGGGGGTCGAATTCCACGTGATAGATGTGGTTCGGGTTCTTCACGCACACCCGCCGCCCGGCCAGGCGGCGGACGATTTCATCGTCGGGCACCTCGATCAACAGGGCGGCCGTCAGCTGCCGCTCCAGCCCGTCGAGGGACTGCTTGAGGGCTTCCGCCTGCCTCTCGTTGCGCGGGAAGCCATCCAGCAGGAAGCCGTCGCGGGCGTCTCCGGCCCCGATGCGGTCGGTGATCATGCCGACGATCACCCCGTCGGGCACCAGCTCGCCGGCGTCCATGTAGCGCTTGGCCTCGTTCCCCAGCTCGGTTTCGTCGGCCACCTGTACGCGCAGCATGTCGCCGGTGGAGATGTGGGGGATCGAGAAGTCCTCACGCAGGCGCTCAGCCTGCGTGCCCTTTCCAGCGCCCGGCGGACCGAGCAGGATCAGGTTCAACTCCGGCACGTCCGAGGCAGCCTACATCGTGGGCTGATCGCTGCAAGCGGCGGGGAGCTCCTCGGCGCTGGCGGCGCCGATTCGGCCCCCATCGGGGCGCTACTTGAGGAATCCCTCGTAACTTCGCATCATCAGCTGCGCCTCGAGCTGCTTCATCGTTTCGAGCGCCACCCCGATCACGATCAGGATCGAGGTTCCCCCGAGCGGGATGTTCTGGTGGGTGCGCGCGATCAGGATCGTCGGCAGCGCCGCCACCGCGGCGAGGAACAGCGCGCCGGGAAAGGTCAGTCGCGCGAGGATCCGGTCCAGGAATTCGGCCGTCGGGCGCCCCGGCCTCACGCCGGGGATGAACCCCCCGTACTTCTTCAGGTTGTCCGCCTGGTCGACCGGGTTAAACGTGACGGCCGTGTAGAAGTAGGTGAAGATGATGATGAAGATCGACTGGCCGACCACGAAGTGCCAGCCGGTGGAGGCGAAGAAGTCGGCGAGCTTGGTGCCCCAGTGGGTTTTGACCAGCTGTCCGATCGTCGGCAGGAAGGTCATGATGCTGACCGCGAAGATCACCGGGATGACGCCCGCCATGTTCACGCGCAGCGGCAGGTAGGTCTGGCCGCCCTCGGTCATGCGCCGTCCGATCACCCGCTTTGCATACTGCACGGGGATGCGCCGCTGGCCCTCCTGCACGAACACGATGCCCGCCACCACCGCCAGCACGAGGAAGGGCATCATCACCTTGAAGACCTGGTTCTGGCTCGTCCACCACAGCTGGATCCCGGACGGCAGGCGCGAGACGATCGAGGCGAAGATCAGAAGCGAGATGCCGTTGCCGATGCCCCGCTGGGTGATGAGCTCGCCGATCCACATCAGCAGCACGCAGCCGGTCGTCAGGCAGATGACGATCAGGAAGATGTGCGGCGCGTCGAAGTGGGTGACCACCGATTCGCCCGCTTTGGCCTGCAGCGTGTGGAACAGGAACACGTAGCCGATCGACTGCGCGAACGCCAGGCCCACCGTCAGGTAGCGGGTGTACTGGGTGATGCGCGCCTGGCCGACCTCGCCTTCCTTTGAGAGCTTCTCGAGCGAGGGCACCGCCACCTGCAGCAGCTGCAGGATGATCGAGGAGGTGATGTAGGGCATGATGCCCAGCGCGAAGATCGCGATCCGCGAGAGCCCGCCGCCGGAGAACAGGTTGAGGACGCCGAGGATGTTCGAGCCGCCGAACTCCTTCTGGATGTTGTTGACCGCCGTGAGGTTGACGCCCGGCACCGGGATGTGCGAGCCCAGGCGGTAGATCAGCAGCATGCCCGCCGTGAAGGCGATCTTCTTGCGGATCTCCGCGACCTGGAAGGCGTTCAGGATTGTCGAGAGCATGGGCTGTCAGTTTCCGTACCGCAGGGGAGGCCGTGCTCGTGGGACTGCGGAACGGTCGATTCTAGTCGATGCGCCCGTGAACGCGACCGTTTGCACGAGCAGGAGCTGCGTCAGCCGTCGACGATCTCACAGCGGCCGCCGGCCGCCTCGATGCGCTCGCGCGCGCCCGCGCTGAACCCATGCGCGTACACGGTCAGGGCCTTGCTCAGCTCGCCCTTGGCCAGCATCTTCACCGGCACGTCCTTGCGGGTGGCGAGGCCGTTGGCCTTCATCAGCTCGATCGTGACCTCGGTGCCCGCCTCGAAGCGGCTCTCGAGAGCGGAGATGTTCACGGGCTGGGTGTGCGTCCGGAACGGCTCGAAGGGCATCGACTTCTTCATGTGCGGGCCGCGCAGCTTTCGCATGCGCATGTGAATCGGCATCTGCCCGCCCTCGAAGCGCGCCCTGCTCTTGGAGCCCGAGCGCGAGCCCGCGCCCTTCTGCCCGCGGCCGGAGGTCTTGCCGGTGCCGGAGCCTTCGCCGCGTCCGACGCGCTTGCGCGGACGCCGGCTTCCGGGAGAGGGTGCGAGGCTGTGAAGCCCGATGCGCTGCTGCTGGGGGTCCCCGGCCGGGCTCACTTGCCCTCCTCGACCTCGACCAGATGGCGCACGGCATGCAGCATGCCCCGCGCCTGCTCTGAGTCCTTGACCTGCACGGTCTGCCCGATGCGACGCAGGCCCAGCGAGCGCAGCGTGTCGAGCTGTTTGGCGTTCGTGCCGTTCTTCGATCGCCGCTGGGTGACGCTCAGCGTGCTCATGGGGCCGGCGCCTGCTCCTCGGCGGCCGCAGCCGGCGCGACCGGCTCCGCCACGACAGCCGTCTCGGCGGCTGTCGCCTCGGCGCTCGGCGCCTCGCCGTTCGTCGTCTCGGCGCCGCCCGGAGCGCCGCTGATCGTCTCGGCGGCAGCCTCCTCGTTGCTTCCGAGGCCGAGAACCTGGCTGATCGTGAGACCGCGCAGCGTGGCCACCTCCTCGGGAGTGCGCAGGCCGCGCAGCCCGGCCACGGTGGCCTTCACGAGGTTGATCGGGTTCTGCGTGCCGAGGCTCTTGGAGAGGATGTCGTGGATCCCTGCGAGCTCGAGCACCGCGCGCACGCCGCCTCCGGCGATCACGCCGGTACCGGGAGACGCCGGCTTCAGAAGCACGCGCCCCGCGCCGAAGATGCCGGTCGTCTGGTGGGTGATGGTGCTTCCGTGCTTGGGCACGCGGAAGAGGTCCTTCTTGGCCCGCTCGACGCCCTTCTGGATCGCCAGCGGCACCTCGTTGGCCTTGCCGTAGCCGACGCCCACCACTTCGCGTTCGTCGCCCACCACCACGAGGGCGGTGAACGAGAAGCGCCGGCCGCCCTTGACCACCTTGGCGACGCGGTTGATCTCGACCACGCGCTCCTGGAGGTCCAGGCCGGACTGGCTGACTGAGCGATCTACGGATATGGACATAGTGAAGGGAGAGGGTAGCGGTGGGTGGCGGTTTGGACTCGGGTGCCTAAGACACTAGACGGTGATGCCCGTCTCGCGAATCGCCTCGGCGAATGCGCGGACGTGGCCGTGGAAGCGGTATCCGCCGCGATCGAACACGGCCTCTGAGATGCCGGCCGCCTTGGCACGATCGGCGAGCGCTTCGCCGGCGCGCTTCGTGCGCTCGGGCTTGGCGAGCGAGCGCAGCTCCGGCTCGAACCAGTTGACGGCGGCCAGGGTGCGCCCGGAGGTGTCGTCGATCAGCTGCGCGGATAGCCCGTTGTTCGAGCGGAACACCGAGATGCGCGGCCGCGTGGCGGTGCCCGAGATCTTGGCGCGCACGCGGCGCCGCCGTTTCAGCCTGCGCTCGCCCTTGGTCAGAGTGCTCATGCGCGCTTACCGACCTTGCGCTGCACGTACTCGCCCTCGTATCGGATGCCCTTGCCCTTGTATGGCTCGGGCGGGCGCTGCTTGCGAATGATCGCGGCGGTCTCCCCCACGAGCTGCTTCGAGATGCCCCTGACGACCACCCGGGTCGGCTGGGGAACCTCGAACTCGATCCCCTCCGGCGCCGGGATCGGGACCGGATGGGAGTACCCCACGGCGAGCTCGAGATTCTTGCCCTTCAGCTGCGCGCGATAGCCGACGCCCTGGATCTCGAGGCGCTTCTCATAGCCCGCGGTCACGCCCTGGACCATGTTCGCCACCAGCGAGCGGGTCAGCCCGTGCAGCGCGCGGTGTTCGCCCCGGTCGGTCGGCCGCGTGACGAGCAGCTGCTCACCGTCCTGTGTGACCGCGATGTCCCTGTGGATGCGCTCTGAGAGTTCTCCCTTGGGCCCGTTCACGCGAACCGAGCCGGGCTCGATCGCGACGGTCACGCCGGACGGCACTGGAATGGGCTGTCTACCGATTCTCGACATCGCCGCTCACCAGACCTGCGCGAGGACCTCGCCGCCGACGCCCGCCGCGCGAGCGTCGTGGCCGGTCATCACGCCGTGCGAGGTTGAGACGATCGACGTGCCCATGCCCCCGAGCACCTTGGGGATGTGCTTGGCGTCGACGTAGGTGCGCCGGCCCGGGCGCGACACGCGCCGCAGCCCCGAGATCGCCGAGCGGCGGTCCTCGGTGTACTTCAGGCGAATCTGGATCAGCTGCCCGGCGCCGCCCTCGGGAGGGGCGATCACCGACCAGGACTCGATGTAGCCCTGCTCGTCCAGTATCCGAGCCAGCTCGCCCTTCACCTTCGAGGCGGGGATCTCAACGGTCTCGTGGGCAGCGTGGATCGCGTTGCGCACCCGCGTGAGGAAATCGGCTATGGGATCGGTCATGGACATGGTTCAGATGGTCTTTCGAAGGTCTCGGCGCGTCCTACCAGGAGGACTTCGTCATCCCGGGGATCTGGCCGTTGTGGGCGAGCTCGCGCAGGCAGATGCGGCACACCCCGAACTTGCGATACACCGCGCGCGGACGTCCACAGCGGTTGCAGCGAGTATAGGCACGGGTTTTGTATTTCGGCGTGCGCGTCTGCTTGACGCGTAGCGATGTCTTGGCCATCAGTCGGTGCTCTCTTTCTCGGCGGTGTCCCCATCCGCTGAATCGGCGGTGTCGCTCTTCGTCTTGGCGGAGGCGTCCTCAGCCTTCACTTTCGGTTTTGCTTTCCGCCTCGGTTTGGCCGGTTTTTTCGCGGCTTTCGGCTTCTCGGAGGCCTTCTCGGCCTCGGCCGGAGCGGCGTCCGCCGGCTTCTCGACGGCATCCTCGGTCTCGGCCGGAGCGGCGACCTCAGCGGCGGCCTCGACCTCAGCGGCGGCCTCGGGCTCAGCGGCGGCCTCGGGCTCAGCCGGCGGGGCGTCGGCGGGCTGCTCGACGGCCTCCTCAACCTCGGCCGGAGCAGCGGCCTCGGTCTCCGCGGGAGCATCGTCTGAGGGCTGATCGATGGCCTCGGCTACCTCGGCCACGGCGGCGTCCCTCGGCTCCGGAGCTGCCACGGCCGCGGGCTTCGGGGCGACGTCCTCGGTCTCCTCGCCGGGTAGGTCAAAGCCCGCGGGCCTGCCCTGGGCGGCGAAGGGCATGCCCATCGCCGACAGCAGTGCGAAGGCCTCGACATCGGTGGCGGCGGAGGTGGTGATCGTGATGTCCAGGCCGCGCACCATGTCGATCGCGTCGTAGTCGATCTCGGGGAAGATGATCTGCTCGCGCACCCCGAGCGAGTAGTTGCCGCGGCCGTCGAAGGAACGGGGGTTCAGGCCGCGAAAGTCGCGGATCCGGGGGATGGCGATCGAGACCAGTCGATCGAGGAACTCGTAGCCGCGCTCGGCCCGGAGCGTGACGGCCACGCCGACCGGCATTCCCTCGCGCAGTTTGAACGCGGCGATCGACTTGCGCGCGCGGCGCACGCTCGGCTGCTGCCCGGCGATCGTCGCGAGCTGCTCGAGCGCCGCCTTGAGCATTTTCGAGTCCTGCTTGGCCAGGCCCACGCCCATGTTCACGGTGATCTTCTCGAGCCTCGGCGCCTGCATGACCGAGGAGTAGCCGAAGCGCCCGATCAGGGCTGGGCGGATCTCCTCCAGGTAACGGGTCTTCAGGCGGGCGGGCGGGGCTGTGGTGTTCACGCTCGAATACTCCTCAGTCAAGCCTTGCGCCGGAGCTCTTGGCGACCCGGACGCGGGCGCCGTTTTCACGCTCGATGCGCACGCGGGTGGGCTTGCCTTTCGGGTCCAGCAGCATCACGTTTGAGATGTGGATCGGGCCCTCGCGCTCGATCACGCCGCCACCCACGGTTCCGCCGGCGCCCCCGAAGGCGCTCGAGTCGCGGACCTGTTCGGGGCGGGTGTGCAGCTTGATCATGTTCAGACCCTCCACATACACGCGCTCGCGCTTGGGCTCGGTGCGCAGCACCCGCCCGCTCTTGCCGCGGTCCTTGCCCGCCATCACGCGTACCTGGTCGCCGGAGCGGATGTTCAGCGTGCGCCGCTTCTTCTCGATCTTCGCGCGGCCCATCACAGCACCTCAGGAGCCAGCGAGACGATCTTCATGAAGTTGCGGTCGCGCAGTTCTCGAGCCACCGGCCCGAACACGCGCGTCCCGCGCGGGTTGTTCTGGTCGTCGATGATCACCGCGGCGTTCTCGTCGAAGGCGATGTAGGTGCCGTCGTCGCGGCCGATCGGCTTTTTCGTGCGCACCACAACCGCCGTGACGACCTCGCCCTTTTTCACGGCCCCCTGCGGGTTGGCCTGCTTGACGGTCGCCGTGATGATGTCCCCGACGAACGCGTAGCGGCGCCGCGAGCCGCCCTTCACGCGAATGCACAGGATCTCCCGGGCACCCGTGTTGTCTGCGACGCGCAGTCGTGTCTCGTTCTGGATCATCGCGCCCGCTCCACCACGTCGACGAGCGCCCAGCGCTTGGTCCGCGACAGCGGCCGGCTCTCGATCACCCTCACGACATCGCCCTCGTGTGCGTCGTTGTTCTCGTCATGCGCATGCAGCGTGTTCGAGCTGCGCACGATCTTCTCGTAGCGGCGGTGACGGCGCGCGATGTCGATGCGAACGGTGATCGTCTTCTCCGCCTTGTCGGAGACCACGATCCCCTGGCGCACCCGGCGCGTTCCTTCGACGGGGGCGTGCACCGGCGCGAGCGGCTCGGGCGCCGGAGCAGCGGCACGGCGCTCGGCGGCCTTGGCGCGTTCCTGCAGGCGCCGCGCACGGCGGCGTACGGCCTTCACGCGGCGCTCGCCAACCCGCTCGGCATGGCGCTCCTCGGGCGTTCGCGGCGGCTTGGCGCTGCCCGCGCGCTTGGAGCGGGCGCGGCGGCGGCGCTCCTTGGGCGCGAGCACCTCCTCGGGCTCGGCCGCGGTTGCGCTCGTCGCCGCCGGGACATCCTCGGAAGTCTCTGCCGGGGCGGCCTCCTCTGCCTCGGGAGTCGCCTCTGCCTCTGCCTCGGGGGTCGCCTCTGCCTCGGGAGTCGCCTCGGCCTCCGCGGCGGGGGCGGTCTCGGGAGCGGCCGAAGCCTCCTCCGTCGGGGCGTCTGCCTCGGCGTCGTCGACTTTGTCGTTGTCTGGTTCGTCAGCCATGTCTGTTTGCCTGATCCTGTTCTCGAAGCTCAGTTGCTCTGCTCGCGCTCGGCGGCGGATGTCCGCTCGCGCGCGACGGTCAGCGCCCGGGCGAGGTCGCGTCTGGTGCGCGCCATCCCGGCGGTGTCATCAAGCTCTCCGGTCGCGTTTGCGAAGCGCAGGCCGAACACGTCTTTCCGCAGCGTGGCGACGCGTTTGTCGAGTTCTGCCTCCGCCATATCCCGGATCTCCCTGGCCTTCATTGCCCGAGCGCCCCTCAGTCCTCGCGCAGGACGAACTTGGATTTCAGGGGAAGCTTGTGCGCCGCCAGGCGGATCGCGTCGCGTGCGAGCGGCTCGGTGACGCCGGCCAGCTCGAACATCACCCGTCCGGGCTTGACCACCGCGACCCAGCCTTCGGGCGAGCCCTTGCCCGAGCCCATGCGGGTCTCGGCCGGCTTCTTGGTGATCGGCTTGTCGGGGAACACGTTGATCCAGACCTTGCCGCCACGCTTGATCTTGCGGGTCATCGCGACTCGCGCAGCCTCTATCTGACGGTTCGTGAGCCAGCCGCCCTCAAGCGCCTTCAGCCCGTACTCGCCGAACTGGACCTTCACCTGGCCGCGCGAGGTCCCGCGCCGGCGCCCGCGATGCTGCTTGCGATGCTTGACACGCTTGGGGCTCAGCATCAGCGCCCGCCTCCGCCGGCGGGTGCTCCGCCGCCACCTGGACGGGGTCCGCGTCCACCACCGCCACCGCCGCCGGGCCCACGACCGCCGC
>Ga0182024_10000206_pt1 | contig 141611 bp, 119 predicted proteins | sample P32metaG_FD_120480 | JGI IMG/M metagenome (GOLD analysis project Ga0182024, IMG submission 120480) | Permafrost microbial communities from Stordalen Mire, Sweden - P3-2 metaG (Illumina Assembly) | ecosystem: Environmental > Terrestrial > Soil > Wetlands > Permafrost | place: Sweden: Stordalen...
CCCGACATCGTGGTCCCGTTCATCAGCCAGAGGTAGACCTGTCCGGTGGTGCTGTTGCGCCACAGGATGTCGGCTTTGCCATCTCCATTGAAGTCGCCAACCCCCGCAATGCTCCAGTCAGAAGAGACGTAACCGAGGCTCCCGCTGCTTGTAAACGTGGCTCCGTTCATCAGCCAGATGTAGACCTCTCCGGTGGTGCTGTTCCGCCACAAAATGTCGGCTTTGCCATCTCCGTTGAAATCGCCAACGCCCTGAATGACCCAGTCGGAGGTGGGGCTGCCGGGACTCCCGCTGCCCGGATACGTGGTTCCGTTCATCAGCCAGATGTAGACCTGCTCGGTGCTGTTGTTCCGCCACAGAATGTCACTCTTGCAGTCGCCGTTGAAATCGTCCACCGCGGCGAACGACTCCGGATTCGGATTCGGATTCGGGTTCGAAGTCGTGCAGGTGGTCGCTGGTACTCCATATCCCACTGCGGTGAGTATGTTGACCTCTGAACCACCGTCATTCAGGATGGTCAGGCCCCCATCCGCGCCTGGACAGCCTGTCGCATCCTGAATCGCCTGGTCCGTCGCGCAATTCGGAGAACTCGCAACGTAGTCGGCGTAGTCGTCGCCATTGTCCAGCGTGTTGTAGTACTTCGCAGTTGCCCCCGTGCCGACCGCCCCGTCTGTGGAACCTCCGTTGTACGAGAAATATGCGCCGGCAGTGCTGCTCAGAGAGCTATCGAGGACGAGAGTTCCCGCACCGGAATAACGGTACAGGTCGACTGTCGAGGGAGTGCCCGTTCCCGCGGGGGCCCCGGCGCCCGAGTCGCAGCTATCGCTCAGCGGACTACCTTGTGTGCTTATGCACGATGAGGTCCCGAGTACTTCGTCAGTCTCGTGTTCCACGACCGCGTAGAAGTCGTACGCGTCGGACGGCTCGGATCCGCCGAGATTGTCGTAATAGAGCGTTATATCCGGGCTGTTGGTAACGGTGACGATAGCGTTGTAGCATCCAGCGCTGCCAAGGTTGCAGTTAGCAAGGCCATCGGCCGGCGGCGTAATGCCTTGAGGACCAAGGCCGGAGCCGACACCGCCGCCCTGAACCTCTGCCGATATGCCGAGTGCCCCGGCGAGGGCGGGTTGGATCCAAACGTAGTCGCTGCCGTAGGGCGTGGCATCGTAGGTTGACAGCGCCGAGTGGGCCGCGGTTTGAATCGCGCTCTTGTTCGCGATGTTGCCGTAGGCGGTCGCATATTGGCTGTAGCTAACGTAATTAAAGTAGTATTGGCTCTCCCCGAGACCCGTGCTGCCCAACAGAACGTAAATGTTGGCGTTCATATTGGTGAATGTGTCGTTGTAATAGCCGGCCACTGTCGTGTTCAGGTAGTTGCACGTGGCCGTCGCTATCGTCGCGTCGCACGTATATACGATTCCCGTCCCAGTGTTCACCGGCGTGCCATTGGGTTGCGCCATCGTCCGCGACAGTGGCCCTCGCGCCTGGCTTGAGGCAGGCGGGGCACTCGACGGCTGCATGACGCTGATGTGCAGGACCGGCTTGGCGTGCACCGCGGCATTTTGGGCGTACACCGGCGCAGATCCGCCCAACAGCAACACGGCCACGAGCGGCACGCCCAGCTTCAGGACGGCTATCTTCGTCCTGCCTTTGGATGCGGTAGAAGGAACCAGACAAGTTGCCAGGGAACGCAAAGCAGACGGACCACGCATGAGAGATCTCCTCGGGAGAAACTCACCGCTCCATTCGGAAGAAGCAGCGGCGATTTGATACGAAATGCGGCTTTAGCCGCCGCATGGAATTGTAAAATTTGTCCGCCAGGGATGTGGAACCGGGCGATGCAGGCACTCGATGCCCATTTGAGCTTCATCTGCAAAAAAGAAGACTCAACAGATGGGGTTGATGACAAGCGTTACCATATTGCGGCGAAAGAAAAAATGTCAAGAAGAATGTCCGCCGCGATATGAAAAATCATCGAGACGGATGGGGTTCAACAAAAGTTTTCCGGCGGTTCCGATCACGATTCGACTTCAACTCTTCGGCTTTCCCGTCGCCCCGCGGCGCGACCATCACACTGGGCAGCGGAGGGACGCTGACCACTCCATCGAACACAACGCTGCAGGGACTGACGACCGGCAGCGGGGCCACGCTGACGGACCTGGTGACGGTGAGCGGCGGAGGATCGTCAGCGTTCGACACGAATTCAGTAAGCTTCGTGGCCGGGTGACCGGTTATCCGGACATTACAGTCGCTTTTCCCCATCCCCACGAGCGAAGATCGCGTAACGTTACCCGTTCCCCAAAAACTGTCAATCCTTACGTCCGTAACGGCGCGTCCTAACTCCTTTGATTGGTTTGGGCATTAGTAACACCAACCCCGCCAAAACCTGCAGTTTTATTCTTCCAGTCTGCTATTCTGAACTTAGATGGAAAAAGAAAAAGGCCTCGCTTTTCGCGAGGCCTTTTTGCGTCACTGACCGCTGACCACTGATCACTGATCACTGTTCAAGGTTCGCGGCCGACGATCCGCGGTTCACTGTTCACTGTCCACTGTCCACTGACACTCGGCCGCGTCTGTTACAAACCTGGCAGCCTCTGTTACACGCTCGGCCGAGTCTGTTACAAACCCGGCCGCATGCAATTGATTCAATGCAGGTCAGTTAGCCTGTTGTCGATCCCGACAACATCCCTAACCCCAATGAAATCAATCGCCCGATGGCCAGGGGGGAGGGGGGGGGGGGGTACCCCACCCCCCGAAAGTACCGTCCACCCCGCCCAGAATGCCACCACGGTCGGACGAGGGATCGCCTACCGGCCGCTGTCAAAGGGTGGATCCAACGTCTCTCTGGTGGAATCGAGTGGCGGACGACCCTGGCCGGAGGTTATGCCAGGCGCCGGCTGTTCCTCTTTTGCACTCTTGTGTGTTCGCGGCTCACATCCGCAGGAGCAGCGCACGACCAGCTCTACGGGGAGGATCACGCGGTGGCCCGGTTTGGGCCCCTCGCTGCCGAGGATGCGCTGGAACAGCAGGTTCGCCGCCACCTCGCCGAGTTGGTAGATGGGCTGACGAACGACGGTGAGCGCCGGCTGCAGCACATCCGCCATTTCGAAGTCGTCAAAACCCGCCATTGCTATTTGCCGGGGGATGTGGATCCCGGATGCGCTGAGCGCGTGCAGGGCGTAGCGCATGCACAAATTGTTGCCGGCGAAAAGAGCGGTGGGCGGCTCGGGGCTGTTCAGCATGGAACGAAGAAGAGCGGCTGTTTCCTCCGGCGAGCCGCACTCGATGTAAGGCTGAGGAGAGTGACCCGCGCCGGACATGGCTTCGCGATATCCCGCGTAGCGGGCCTTCATGGTGTAGAGCGTCCTGCTGAGGCCCAGAAACGCAATCGAGCGATGGCCGTGACCGAGGAGATGCTCCACCGCAATCCTGGCGCCTGCGCGGTTCGGGACCAGAACTGAGTCGAAACGTGAGCCCCGCACAGGGCGATCCACGGTGACGACGTGCACCCGGGAGAACGCTTCGCCGCTGTAATAGCGGTCGTTGTCCGATACCGGAATGATGACAAGGCCATCGACCTGGCGGCGGAGCATGAGGCTGGTCTGCTTCTGTTCAATGTCCGGATTCTCATCGGAAGTGGTGAGGATAACCGAGTAGCCGTGCTGCTTAGCCACCGTAGAAATTGCATGGGCGCAGGTCGCGAAAAACGGGTCGTACAGATAAGGAACGATCACGCCGATAGTTTTGGAATTGACCGCGCGCAGACTTCGAGCGACTTCGTTGGGCTGGTAGTGCAGAATTTTGATGGCCCGATAGACCCGCTCCGCGGTTGTTGCCGAGACGCCGGCGCTTCCCGTCAGGACGCGAGATACGGTCATTTTTCCGACCCCGGCCAAACGGGCCACGTCGGCCATCGTCGCATTGCGCTGGATCATGCCGCCTTTTTGTTCCCGTTCTTCAATGTATTCCTGGCGGCGGCGGCCAAGTCGCTTATGTTAACAAAGCGGGGGTTTGTGTGCCCCTTCAGTAATCACGCGCTTCGGTAATCAGGACCCGAGCGAACCCGTATCAAAACATTTCGAAATGGGAAGTTTGTCATCGCGCACTTCTCTGGCGCTGCACTGACTGCGGTCCTGGCAACCAATCAGACAAGCTCATATCGGCGTGACTTTAGCCGGCTCTATTTTGAGGCAGTCTGAAGGAGGCGTTTCGCTGAGGCCAGGTCTTTGCGGAGGCCCTCATCGCCAGGAACAAGCAAAGATGCAGCCCCGAGTTTTCCATAGGCTGCATGCGCGTCCCCGTTCTTCAGCAGCGTTTCGCCCTGGGAGCGGAGGGTCTTCGCGAGATCCGGATGCGTGCGCGCCAGGTCCCGGGAAATAGGCTCACCCTGGGATCGGTTACCGCTCATGATCAGAGCCTCCACCAGCAGGACTCGGGCCTCGAGGAGATCGTCCGCGCCCAGGCTGCTCACTTTCAACTCACTGTCGAATGCGCGAACGGCGCCGGGGCCATCTCCGCGCTCCAGGGCAATTTCGCCCACCACGCGCAGCGCATCCGGAGTTTGCGGATTCCCGGACAGCGCGGCCTGGGCAAGATCGGCGGCGCGTGCGACATCGCCAAGATCGAGCCATGCGACGGCCTCGCGAGCCTGCACCTGCGGGTCAGGGGCAATTGTGCTGAGGTCCGCCAATGTGTCTTCAGCCTGGGCCCTCTGGCCCGCACGTGCGAATGCCGCGGCCGCCGTTGCTTCGACCAGCGGTTTGGATGACAGAGCGGGACCAAAGAACTGGAACGTCGCCGACGCCTCAGAGTATTCTCCGGTTTCGAACAACGCCATACCCAGATAAGCGCGCGCGGTGGCGTCGTCGGAGTGAATCGCGATCTCCTGGCGCAGCGCTTTTTCGCTCTCTTCATATGAGCCACTGAGGAACGCCGCAAACCCGAGATTCCGCATCACGGGATCGAGCGCTGGATCGTCTTCAGCGGCGTAGTGGAACGGCAGGACGGCGGCGGCGTAGTCGTGTTTGCGCGCCAGCGCCGTGCCCATATCGTTGAGGCTGTTGGCCACCACTTCGCGCAGTTGCCGGGGTGTGGCCCTGACGCCGGCTTTCTTTACAGTTACCATCCCTGGAAGCTGGGAGGGATTGCCGGGGGCGCCGGCGGCCGCAAGACCGGCGCCGGCATCGGAACTGCGCTCCCCAAAGTCGGCTTGCGGCGCAATCTGCCGCTTCAGCGCGTCCTCGGCCGCGGTGTTCGCTGGATCGACGGCGGTTCCCTGCTCGTCAGCAATCCGATCCAGGATCAGCAGCGCGAGCCGCACCTGGCCGGGCTTTCCACGCTTGCTGCTTTCCTCCAGCGAGAGGTAGTGACGCAGCCCGTCGCCAGCCTCTGCCGGACGATCCTGGTCCCAGGCATTCATGCCTAGCTGGTACCAGGGTTCAGGCGCGGAGGGATTGACGGCGAGGGCCGCGTGCAAGTGGATCGCAGCTGGCTCGTATTGATGGTATTGCGACTCGATTAAGCCGAGGGACAGATTGCTGGCGTATCCATCAGGATCGAGATGCTGCGCGGCGGTGAAAGCCCGCAGCGTCTGCTCGTTGTACTGGAAGCCATTGATCTCCCACGAAGCCATGCCGAGGGCAATCTGCGCTTCTCGCGAGTTGGGGTCAAGTTCGACGGCACGGGTTGCTTCGCGCAGTGCATCGTCGCGATCGGAGCACTGTTCCATGGTCTTGGAAAGCGCGATGCGGAGATCGGCCGAGTCCGGATTGGTGCTCAGGATGTGTTTCTCGAGTTCCGCTGCGTCGGCGGTTTCGCCCGACGTGAGCTCCGAGCGTAACAGCAGAAGCTCTGTGGGCAGGTCGGAGACAAGCCGGTCGGAGGATGGCAGCACCTGAAGGGCTTTGCCGCTCTCCTGGTCCTGTGGGTCCACGGCGGTAAGCAAACGCAGAGAAGCCACGGCAAGGTCGCGGCTGTATTCGAGGATCGCATCCGGCTCGCCGGAGCTGACTGCGTATTGCTCGGCGAGGATGAGCGGTTTCAGCTCCGGGCCGAAGAGATCGGGATCGGTTGTGGCGTGGCTGGGGGTCGCCTGAGCCGGAGCCGGTCCGGCCGCACCGAACACGAGGAGAAGAACGAGCAATGGAACGCAGCCACCGTGAAGCCTGGACAAGAGGGTTGCGGACTCGGTCATCGTCTCAATCCGGGAAAGGAACTCCGGCCTCGACAATACGGATGTCGTGATCGGTGAAGTCGTAATGAATGCCGGCCATCTTGATTTTTTCCATGTGGCAGGACGTGCAGCGAGACTTTGCCACAGGGCAGGCAGCCTGAAGCGCAGATCCGCGTGCGCTGCCGGCCGCGCCGTTGGCATGACAACGGAGGCACGCCGAATCGTAAGCGGCGGCATCGCGTTCCAGTGGCTGATGGGGATTGTGGCAGGCGAAGCAGGTGAGCCGGGCATCGCCGGCTCGACCCCAGCAGCGGCTTTTCTCCAGCCGGTAGGCGGGAAAACGCGCGGTGAGCGGGCCGACAACCCCCATCAGCTCGGCGTCTTTCGGAGTCGAGTGACAGGCCCCACAGAAATCGACGGAGACCGCGGGAGAATAATGGGCGGGGTTCACGATCTCCAGGTCGTCGTCATCTCCCGCGTCCATGGCTGCGACATGAGCTCGGCCGGGACCATGACAGGCCTCGCATGTGATGCCTGGCTGGTAATGCGCAGCGCTCAGCGGTTCGGTGGTGGTGAGTGCCGTGGCATGACAGGAGTAGCACTCGCGGGCTTCGAACTCGGCAAGCTTGCGCCCCTCCGCCATTTCCAGGGAGACGGGCGGAGCTGCCAGGCGTCCGGGAGTCCGGTCGAAACCGTGGAGGTCGGCAAAGTAGTTGAACCGGCTTTCGTAAAGCTGCCCCTTTTCCCACCAGAGATAACTTTGGGCGATGGCGCCGGATCCAAATGCCCACTGCAACAGCTCCGCATGCTCGTGCGTTCCATCGCTGACAGAGAGAATGAATGAACCGTTCACTCGGCCAACTTTGTAGCGCCAGGATCCGAACGTGAAGATGGGCCCGGTGTGCGTGGCGAGGACCTGCGAACTTGCTGCAGGCATCAGGGTGCGCGCCATCTGGGTTGTGATTTGGGTGCGGGCAATGCCAGCGTGACACCCAGCGCAGGCGGCCTCCCCCGCGAATTTTGACTCATCCGTGACCTGCCGGGTGGGCCACCATTGCGCCTGCTTCAGATGCTCACGGGTGGTGGAAGGCGCCGGGGGTGCGGCATTCTCCGGCCCATGCGCAAGCGCGGTTGCCATCACGGCCCCGCTCATGAGAAGAAGCAGCGACAGTTTCCAGCCGGAAGAATGCATGGGCAGGGGAAGCACTATCACTCTACCAGCAGCGAAAGTCGAAGGGCTACGGGGCGATCCATCCCCGCCCAGACGTCCTGTCGAGGCAACCCGGCGCTATTTTGCCGTCGGGGGCACTACTTTCTCCAGCTGAGCGATCTGCTGCTTCACCATGTCCACGTTGGGTCCGGGCGGCATATAGGTAAGGCAATGCCGCAGGTGTTCCAAAGCGCCCGCGTACTCGCCCCTTCCGGCCAGAATGACAGCCAGAAGCTGTTCGGTGTTCGGCGCACGGTGGCTGGGGTCCATGGACAGCGAGGTCTCGGCGCTGGTCTCGGCCTGAGAGCGATTGCCAAGGTTCAAGTTACCCACGGCGTTGAAATACCAAATCTGCGGGCTACCGGCCGGGTTGAGTTTCAACGCCTGATTGGTCGCGTCCCTCACAGCCTGCCAGTTCTTTTGCAGGGCGGAAAGCTCAGCAATGGGCTCGTAAGGCGGGATGTAATTGGGATCGGCCGCCGCCGACTTTTCATAGGCAGCCAAAGCATCCTGAGCGTTGTCCTTCTCTTCGAGCTGGCCAAGATGGTACCAGGCCTCGGCAAACTTCGGATCGATACTCACTGCCTTCTGCAGGTGGTGACGGGCGCTGTCGAAGTGCTTGTCAAGGTCGTCGTTGTGCGCCTTATCAAACTCCTTGAGAGCGTCGGCCGAAGCTGATTCCGTTGTCAGGCTGACGCTAGAGCCGGCTGCCCGCTCGTCCGGAGTGAGCATAATTGTGCCGATCGATGGATCGTCCTCCAGTGTGCGGTTGGCAATGGTCACTCGTGTAGATGCGAAGCCTTCCACAAGGGCGCTGACACTGCATCCCACCAGCTCCGATGGCTGTGCATGATTCGGATCTTTCTTTTGCGAGATGACCTCGCTGCTCCTGGCGGGAGCCTGGATGTAAAAGCCTCCCTTTGGATCGGCAACCGTGTTGTAGCGCGACTTCCCGTCGCAGGTCACGACCACCGGAATGGGATCCCAGGGCAGTTTGCCAGCCGCCATCGCCACCTTGCCGAAGAACTGCATGCTCCCCGTCTGCTTGTTCATGAGCTGGTCCATATTGGCGTACTTGCCCACGGCGCTGGTTGCTTCCGCGCCACCGCTATTCACCATGGAGGAGGGACTTTGTTGCTGCGCCTGCAGAGCGGCCCAGCAAACCCACCACGCGCTCAGGATTCCCGCGATCAGCAGCTTGATCTTCATAGGGGGTCCTCCGGAATTCTATTTTGCCGTCGGGGGCGCCACTTTCTCCAGCTGAGCGATCTGCTGCTTCACCACGTCCACGTTGGGTCCGGGCTGCATATAGGTAAGGCAATGCCGCAGGTGTTCCAAAGCGCCCGCGTACTCGCCCCTTCCGGCGAGCATGACAGCCAGAAGCTGTTCGGTGTTCGGCGCACGGTGGCTGGGATCCATGGACAGCGAGGTCTCGGCGCTGGTCTCGGCCTGAGAGCGGTTGCCGAGGTTCAAGTTGCCCACGGCGTTGAAATACCAAATCTGCGGGGTACCGGCCGGATTGAGTTTCAATGCCTGGTTGGTGGCATCCGTCACGGCCTGCCAGTTCTTTTGCAGGGCGGAAAGCTCAGCAATGGGCTCGTACGGTGAGATGTAACTGGGATCGGCCGCCGCCGCCTTTTCATAGGCAGCCAAAGCATCCTGAGGGTTGTCCTTCTCGTTGAGCTGGCCAAGATGGTACCAGGCCTCGGCAAATTTCGGATCGATACTGACGGCCTTCTGCAGGTGGTGGCGCGCGCTGTCGAAGTGCTTGTCAAGGTCATCGTTGTGCGCTTTATCGAACTCCTTCAGTGCGTCCGGGGGCGCCGATTCCGTTGTCGAGCTGAAGCTTGAGCCGGCTGCGCGCTCATCCCGGCTCAGGGTGATCGTGCCAAGAGAGGGATCGTCCTCAAGGGTGCGATTGGCAATCGTCAGCCGTGTGGATGTAAAACCTTCCACGAGCGCGCTGACGCTGCATCCCACCAGCGCTGACGGTGCGGCATGGTTCGGATCTTTCTTTTCCGGGGATAGCTCGCTGCTCCTGCCGGCAGCCACGATGTAAAAGCCTCCCTTGGCATCCGCCACCGTGTTGTAGCGCGCCGTGCCGCCGCAGGTCACCACCACCGGAATGGGATCCCAGGGCAATTTGCCGGCGGCCATCGCCACCTTGCCGAAGAACTGCAGGCTCCCGGTCTGCTTATTCAGAAGCTCGCCAAAATTGGCGTCTTTGCCCACGGTGCTGGATTCTTCCGGGCCGCCGCCATTCGACCCCGTGGAGGGGCTTACCTGCCCCTGCATCCCGGTCCATGAAACACAGGAAAGGCTCAAAATTGCGGCGATCAGCAGCTGGAACTTCATGGAGCACTCTCACATTCGCAAAACATTATACTCACTCGCACCAGGGCACGGAACACGCGCCATCGCCGCTACGTCAGGATCGAAAACCGATGGAATCAAAGCCACTTGCCAGTCCCCTCGACGATGGTGATGTAGCGATTCAGAGGCAGGTCGGAGAATCGCTCAGTGGCGCCGCCGGGCATTGGCCAGTTGACCTCGACGCTGTCGATTTTGGGCCTCTGGCCAATACCCAGGACCATCCTGGGATCGTGAGACGAAAGGAAGCTGCCGCCCCCAACCTTGACGCGCGAGCGCTTCAGATCCCCGGCCTGATAACTGACGCGGGCTCCAACCGCATCCGGGTTGCACTTGCGCCCGATCAGATGGACGCCGAGCCAGTTGTTTCGCCGGCCGGCCTGATTACGCAGCAGCAGGGGCGCCTCATCGTTGGGGACAATGAGCACATCGACGCCGCCGTCATTGTCGAAATCGCCGATGGCCAGGCCGCGCGCGGGGAAAGTTCGGGAAAACGCCGGCCCGCTCTCCGCGCTCACATCCCGAAATATCTTCCCCTCATGATGAAAGAGAAGCAACCGCTGCCTCCACTGAATCCGCCCTGAGGCCTCCTGCAGCAGCTCGTCGGGAAACCCATTGGCCGCGATCAGGTCAAGGTCGCCGTCATTATCGTAGTCAAGGAACTTCAGGCCCCAGCCGCTCATCCAGCGGGTCGGCATCCCGATGCCCACCTGGGTCGCAACATCGTCGAAACTGCCGTCGCCGTTATTTTGATAGAGGGAAAAAACCTCCTCGTCGATATTCGCGACGAACAGATCCATCCACCCATCCTGGTTGAAGTCAGCCGCGTCGACTCCCATCCCCGAGCGAGCGCGTCCATCTCTGCTGTAGGCGACGTCGGCCTCCAGACCCTTGTCTTCAAACTTGCCGCCGCGGTTCATGTACAGACAGTTCGGCACCGTGTCGTTGGAAACAAACAGGTCCATCCAGCCATCGTTGTTCACGTCCGCAGCCACTACGCCCCATGCCTTCCCGAGGTGCTCGGCAATTCCCGCCGACTTACTCACATCCGTGAAAGTTCCGTCGCCGTTGTTATGGAACAGCCAACTGGGCTCCGGATTGAAGGTTGTGGGAATGCAGTAGTGGTGCACTCCGGCAGCATCGGTGGCGCAGCCGCGCGAAAGCTCGAATTGGGCAAACTGGCATACGAACAGGTCCAGCCTGCCATCGTTGTCGTAGTCGAACCAGACAGCGCTCGTACTCCACCCGCCGGCGCCGACTCCCGCCGCGTCCGTGACATCGGTGAAAGTCCCATCCCCGTTGTTGCGATACAGAATGTTTCGTCCGCATTGCGTCACGTACAAATCGGGGAAGCCGTCGCCGTTGTAATCCCCAACGGCAACTCCCTGTCCGTAGCCTCCGCCCGGCACCCGCGCTTTCTCTGTAACATCCGTAAATGTGCCGTCCCGATTGTTGCGATACAACGCATTGCGTAGCGGGTGAACGGGGGTGTAGAAGCTCGATTTACCGCTGTTCACGAAATAGATATCCATCCACCCATCGTTGTCGTAATCGAGGAGGGCGCACCCCGCCCCGCTGCTCTCCGGAAGATATTTCTGTGCGGATCTGCCCGCATCGTGCACCCATCGAATGCCGCTCTTTTCAGCAGGCACCTCCTCGAAGGGATAGGGTGCCGGCAGAACAGCAGCCCGGCTCAGCGGGGTCCGACGCAGAGCGGAGCCTGCAGCGGCCAGAGCTAAACTCCGGAGCAGCTTGCGGCGAGAAAAATCTCCGCAAGGCCGGACGGCTCCGGATTGTGAACGAAAGTGCACGAAACCCCTTAGTATAATTGGCGATTGGACATACCCCATGCGCCAGCGGGCACTCAGGTCCATTTGCCTCGGACTTGCTCTTTCACCGTGGGTGGTCCCGGCTTGGGCGCAACCCACTCCGGCAAGCCAGTCTCCACCGGCCGCGACAGCGAATTCAGCCGAGTTCGCCCGTTTGCGAGACCTGGCCGCGAGCGAAAGCGAAGCCGGCAAGACCGCAGAAGCAGTCCGCGACTACCAGCAGGCATTAGCGCTGCAGCCTGACTGGAAAGAGGGGTGGTGGAACCTTGGAATGCTGCAATACAGCGGCAGTCAGTTCCAGGATTCCAAAGCAACTTTCGAAAAAGTCACTGCGTTTGCGCCCAATCTGGGGATCGCGTGGGGTCTCCTCGGATTATCGGAGTATGAGACAGGGGATTACGACCAGGCCCTGGGACATTTGCAGAAAGCGGATGCGCTCGGGATGCAGGATGACGACGAAATTTCCCGGGTCGCCGACTATCACCTGGGCCTCCTGCTGAATCGGGCAGGCCAGTTCGACCGCGCGTCCACGCTGCTGGCCGCAAAGTTCGGATCCGGCGCCATGCCTGAACAAGTCAGGATTGCACTTGGGCTGGCCACGCTGCGTGTCCCGCTGCTGCCACAGCGGATCGATCCTTCGCGGGAAGCGCTGGTTCTGGCAGCCGGAGATGCGGCGATCGGCGATAACCCGGGTTTCTCGGCGATTCTGCGCGCGCACCCCGAGCTTCCCTGGCTGCACCTGGCCTACTGCCGCTCCCTGGCCAAAGCCGGAAGAGCCCCCGAGGCATTGGAGGAGTGCCATGGGGAAACGCGGATCTCGCCGGAGAGCCCGCTTCCCTGGATCGAAATCAGCCGCATCGAGCTGCAACAGGGTGCGCTGGACGAATCCCTCCAATCGGCCCGGACGGCGGCCCGCTTGTTTCCCTCCGCCATCGAGGCTCACCAGATGCTCGCCCAGGCAGCGCAGGCTTCCGGAAATACCGACGAGGCGGAGAAAGAGCGGGAAGTGGCGGCGACGCTCCCACCCCTCCAGGCTCATCCCGAAGAGCGCATCGTGAAGCTCTACGCGAACCTGAGCGACCAGGCACAGGCCGACGAAGCCGCTCAGGCGCGATGGAAGCAGGCGCTGCGGGAGTATGTAGCAGCCGACTACGCCGCGGCCAGCGCCGATTTGAAGGCCTGGCTGGCCTCGACTCCTTCCAGCGGTACCGGCTGGGCTCTGCTTGGGTTGTGCGAATTTGCCCTGAAAGACTACGACAACGCGCTCATTCATCTGGACCGGAGCGCGAAGCTCGGCTTGAACGCCAGCTCGGAATCCATCGATCAGGCGCGATACACCTACGGCATCCTGCTCGTCCACGCCGGCCGTTTCGACGAAGCCGATACCATCCTGGCCACCGCGTGGCATCCGGCCGGTCCACTCAGGCAGAAAGTCGAATTTGCCCTGGGCCTGGCGCTGCTGCGGCGAGCGGAGTTTCCCGACCAGACCAACGCCACCGAGACAGAGCTGGTCAGCGCCGCGGGACGCATTGCGGTGCTTCTGGAGCAGAGCAAATACGACGAAGCCTTCCCGCAATTCAAAGTCCTGCTGGACCGTTACCCCAGCGCCCCGTTTCTCCATTACGCCTATGGAACCGCATTGATTGCGCTTTCCGAGTTCGAGCCGGCCGCCGCGCAGATGCAGGCGGAGCGGACCCTCTCGCCGCGCAGCGAACTGCCCTGCGTCAGCCTGGCATCCATCGCGCTCCGTCAGAGTGACCCCGCTCCAGCCGTCAAGTGGGCGCAATGCGCTCTCGATCTGAATCATGACTCGGTCGACGCTCATTATCTGCTGGGGCGCGCGAGCCTGGAGGCGGGCGACGTGAACACCGCGATCCGGGAACTGGAGATTGCCAGCAATCTCTCGCCCGAGAGCCCTGAGATTCACTTCAATCTCGCCAGAGCCTATGCCAGGGCGAAGATGCCGGACAAGGCCCAGCGCGAGCGGGAAACCTTTTCCCGATTGAACGACGCGCAGAAAGCCAGCCAGTCCGCGCATCCCTGAGCGGGGTTGCGGAGCAGGGTTGCGCGGCGCGCGGATGAAACAGGCAAATTGCGGGGAAGTGTTTTTTGCAGGGAACTATTTTCGCGATGGCACGTCTCTTTTCGCAGCACGACAGGACCTGATGCTTCTCCTCGGTTCCGCGCTGGAGCACGCGGACGGCGCTTACCCGCCGGACCTCCTGCGCCTCTGTTGCTTGTCCGCGAATCCGTGGGGCGGCATGCCGGGTCTGGCATTGGCCAGGGCCTGTATAATCGCCTTGAAAAATGCATGCGCGCAATGCGCTCACCTCGAATTTCCTGTGCGGCCTGGAACACGGGCGAGGCGCGAAGGGTGGGACGAGGGTCGTTCGCCCGCTGGAGGGCATGTTGCCCATGTTCCGATCCATTTCGCTGACTGCGGTTTCGTTGTTTTCCATCGTTGCGCTGGCCCAGCAAACCGACACCGGCGCCGCGCCTCCACCGACTCTCAAGGTCACCACTCGCCTGGTGTACGTCGATGTGCTGGTGCGCGACAAAAGCGGAAACGTGGTGCGCGGTCTTACCCAGCAGGATTTCAGGATCATGGAGGACGGCAAGCCGCAGCCTGTCCAGTTTTTTGAGGCACACGATGCGGCGCCTGCCAGTCCGCCAACACCAGTCGCGCCGGAAGAGGCAAAGACCGAATTTTCCAATGTAAATGCCGGCAGCGCGGCGCGGCCGATGACGATGGTGCTGTTCGACCTTCTCAATACGCCCTATGACGATCAGCTATCCGGGCGCCAGCAGATGCTGAAGTTCCTCAACGCCCTGCCCGGCGGAGAGCGCATGGTGGTGTTCACGCTGGGCAACCGTCTGCAAATGACCCAGGGGTTGAGCGGCAGCCCCACGCTGATTGAGGCGGTTGCGAAGATGCTGGTCCCAACGAATCGCGGCCTCGACACCTCGAAAACCGAGGCTATGCAGGACGATCAGGTCGCGGACAACCTCAAAAGGCAATCCAGCCCGTCTCTCGGCGCGCTGCCCGGCGCCAGTGCGAGCGACAATATGGGGTCCAAACCGGATGCTCAATCCTACGAGACCCGCGCGCGCAGCACGATTTCGGCCCTCGGCGAACTGGCGAAAGCGATGGCGGACTACCCGGGGCGCAAAAGCCTCTACTGGGTGGCGGAAAGCTATCCGCTCTCCATCGAGATTGTCGGACCCCCGATCGATACGGATCCCTCTTTTGGATCGGCGACTCAGTTCGATACCAGCCAAATCAACCTGCAGGGCCACTTCAACCAGACGTCGAAAGACGAAATGCGGGAGACGCTGAACCAGTTGGCCAGCGCCAGAATTGCGGTGTACCCCACCAGCATCTTCGGACTCGCCTCCCAGGCCTCGAGCGCGGCGGTCACCTCGCCGGTGGAGTTCGGCGGGCAGAATCCCGGCGACCCGCGCGGCGGCTTCTTCACCCTGAATAACCTCAAAGTCGAGATGAGGGATCTGGCGGCCGCGACTGGCGGCGAGGCGATCTTCGGGACCAACGATATCGCCGGAGCCATGCGGCGCACCATGGACGACAGCGCCAGCTACTATACGCTCGCCTACACGCCGACCAACCAGACATGGAACGGCCAGTTCCGCGCGATCCGCGTGAATGCGACCGGCGGTTTGGACCTGATCTACCGGCGCGGCTACTTTGCCACACCCGATGGCTCCGCGACCGATTCCGGCGGGGACTTTGAACGCGCCATGCAGCCCGGCGTTCCCGAAGAGACGGGCCTGCGGGTGCGGTCCAGGATCCTGCCGGCGGATCCGCAACACCCGGGATTGTTCGTCGAGTCCACCATCAATACCGCGGACGTCGCTTTCGCCACCATGCCCGACGGCCATCGCCGCGCAAAGCTGTTCGTCCAGATGGTCGGGTTCAGCGACGCCGAGCAGCAGCCCAAAACGGTGCCCCAAACCTCCGGCACCCTCAACGTCGACCTTGATCCGCAGAAGTATCAATATATTCTGTCCGCCGGCATCGCCTTCCGCCAGCAGCTGGAACTCAAACCGGGAGCGTACCGCGTGCTGTTGGGAGTCAGCGACCAAAACAGCCATAAGGTCGGCACCATCGAGATGCCGATTACCGTCCCGGCCAGCTAAGTCAACGGGAGGTCTGACCACCTGCAAGGAGCACCGTCCATGAACAGACCGATTCTGGTTGCGATTCTCGCCACAATGATCTGTTCCGGCCTGCCGGCCCAGCAGGCCGGTCCCGGTTCCGCCCCCCCACCCACTCTGAGCGTCACCACGCGTCTGGTCTACGTCGATGTGCTGGTGCGGAACAAGAGCGGACAGGTGGTGCCCGGCCTCACCCGGCAGGACTTCAAAATCGCCGAGGACGGCCATCCGCAAACCATCCGGTATTTCGCCGCGCACGACGCGGAGCCTCAAACTCCTCCGCCTTCCATAGCGGTTCCGCCCGCCTCGAAAACCGAGTTCTCCAACGTCAATGCGGGCAGCGCCGTACAGCCCAGGACCATCCTGCTATTCGATCTGCTCAACACCCCCAACGACGATCAGTTGACTGGCCGCCAGCAGATGCTCAAGTTCCTCGGCGCCCTGCCGCCAGGCGATCGCCTCACCGTCTTCACTCTGTCCAACGATCTGCAGATGACCCAGGGGCTCAGCGGAAGTCCCGCGCTGCTGGAATCCGTCTCCAAAATGCTCCGCTCCGCCCAGCTCGGCCTCGAAACCTCGAAGACCGAGGTCATGCAGGACGATCAGGTTTCGGCGAACTTCAACCGACAGGCGTCCTCGTCCGTCGGCACCCTGTCGACTCAGCCTGTCGACGGAGTGCACAGTGCGACCGCCGATATGGGGTCCAAACCCGATGCCCAGGAATACGAAGTCCGCGCGCGAGGCACCATCTCGGCGATCGGCCAACTGGCGCACGCCATGGCGGCTTATCCTGGGCGGAAAAGCCTCTACTGGCTCTCGGAAAGTTACCCGCTCTCGATCGAAATCGTCGGATCTCCGGTGAGTCCTGACCCATCCTCAAGCATGGGGTCCGAATTCTATTCCAGCCTCGTCGCTCTGCAGGGACACTTCAGCCAGACTTCGAAGGACGAGATGCGAGGGACGCTCAATCAACTCGCCAGCGCCCGCATCGCCGTCTACCCCGTCAGCGTTTTCGGACTGGCCACCCAGGCCTCCAGCGCCGCCGTTACCGCGTCAACTGAGTTTTCAGGGAATCCCGGCGACCCGCGCGGCGGCTTCTTCACCCTCGATAACCTCAAAGCCGAAATGGACGACCTGGCCCGCGCCACCGGCGGCGAAGCCATCTTCGGCAACAACGATATCGCCGGAGCCATGCGCCGCACCATGGACGACAGCGCCAGCTATTACACCCTCGCCTATACCCCCACCGACGATCAGTGGAACGGACAGTTCCGCTCCATCCGCGTCAACGCCCCCGGCGGCCTCAACCTCATCTACCGCCGCGGCTACTTTGCCACCCCCGATGGCTCCGTAGCCGATTCCGGCGAGAACTTCGCGCGCGCCATGCAGCCCGGCGTTCCCGAAGAAACCGGCTTGCGCCTCCGCTCCAGAATCCTGCCGCCCGATCCGCAGCACCCCGGTCTGCTCGTCGAGTCCACCGTCGATACCGCGGACGTCGATTTCTCCACCATGCCCAACGGCCATCGCCGCGCCAAACTCTTTGTTCAGCTGGTCGGCTTCAGCGACGCGGAACATCAGACCAAAACTGTGCCCCAAACCTCCGGCACCCTCAGCATCGACCTCGATCCGCAGAAGTATCGATATATTCTCTCCGCCGGAATCGCCTTCCGCCAGCAGCTCGAGCTGAAGCCGGGAACATATCGTGTTTTGCTGGGAGTCAGCGATCAGAACAACCACAGGGTAGGCACCATCGAGATGCCGATCACCGTGCCGGCCAGCTAAGTTCGTCAGCAGGGCGACCCCCACCGTGTTGAGGGGATCATGAAACGGCGAACCTCTTCCTCGACCCGGAGACGAGGAAGAGGTCTGATGATCGGCAAGGGGAAAACGAGCATGAGCAAGCCAATTCTGATTGCGATTCTCACCGCTTTGTTCAGTCCCGCTTTGTTGGCCCAGCACATGACCGTGGACCAGTTGCGCGACCTGCTCGCGGCGCAGAAGGCCGCGCACAAATCCGATGGCGAAATAGCGGGCAAAGTCGCACCCGTTGAGCTCACCGAGCAGTTGACTCCGCCGACCCTCGACAAAATGGAGGCCGACCTCCAGCTCGGCCCAAAGACCACTGAGGCTCTCGCGCTCCAGGCCGACGTCTCCGGTTTTCTCGATCCTCCCCCCGCTGAGCTGACCGTCAGGGATCCCCCCGATGCCGCGGCCCGCGACCAGATCATGCGCAAGGCCATCGAATTTGCGGCCATCACCATGCACCTTATGCCGGATTTCCTCGCTACCCGGGCAACGCGCAGCTTCGATGATCAGCCTTTGCTGATTTCGCTCGGCGGCTGGTTTCCGGCCCAGAGGGATCTGCATTTGGCGGGCACCTTCACCCAGCAAATCACCTATCGCGACGGACACGAGGTATCCGACCAGGGGCCTCCCGGGGAGGTCTCAGCACCGAAGCCCCAGGCGTCCCCGGACGGTCTGACAACCACTGGCGAATTCGGTCCGATCCTGGCCACTGTGATCACCGATGCGCTAAAGGGTCAGATGACCTTTAGCCATTGGGAGCAAACCTCCGCCGGCGTGACCGCTGTCTTTCACTTCCAGATTCCCCAGGATGCTTCCCATTACCCGGTGAACTTCTGCTGGATCGAAGGGCCGCGCCTCAACTCCTATCGGCACATCAACGATATGGCCGACGCTCAGCTCAACTGCTACAAGGGCACGCCTGCCTATCACGGTTCCATTTCCATCGATCCTGCCACCGGAACCGTCCTGCGCATTGCCATTGAATCGGACGTGCCGCCAAAGGATCGCCTCGCCCGCGCCGATCTCTTCGTCGAGTTCGGCACTGTGGAAATTGGCGGGCGCCTCTACACCTGCCCGGTTCGCAGCGTGGCCATCTCGCTCGTCCGCTTTCCAGCCACTGAAGTGTCTCCCGCCAGAACCATGCTGTGCCTCAACGACGCGACCTTCTCGAACTACCACCGCTTCGGCGCGAGCGTTCGCGTCTTGCCGGCACACTAAGAGTGGCTTTGCGATGTGACGTGGAGCACGGACCCCGTTTTCGTTGGACACCTATAATCTGCCTGAATCTCGGTGCCGCCCCGCGGCCCTCTTCCAGCCTGGAGGCGTATGAGAACACGACACAGCCGTGTTTTGCTTGCCTGCGCACTCCTCAGTGGTTCAGCTCTCCTCGTGAGCATCGCATTTTGGCCGTTCTACGCGAAGGCCGTGTCGCAGCAGACGGGCAGCGTGGCGAAGCTCATCGTCGACTATCCGCTCCCCGGCTCCATCTTCCCGCCGGAAATCACGCCGCCCACGCTCCTGTGGCATGACTCGACTGCGGCGAGCCACTGGGCTATCGAAGTTTCCTTTGGCCGCCATGGCGAGACCCTTCGCTTGAACGCCGCGGGCGAGTATCTGCAACCCGGGGAGCTCGATACCCGCGCCGGCACCACGCTTGAATGGACTGCTGAGCAACAATCGACACGGACCTGGAAGCCGGATGACAAAACCTGGGAGAGAATCAAGCAGCTCTCCGTCCAGGCGCCTGCGACGATCAGGATTACTGGTTACGCCGACGGCAATGCGGCTCAGCCACTGTCAACGGGCGGCGTAACCATCTCCACGTCGCCGGACCCGGTCGGCGCCCCCATCTTCTACCGCGACGTTCCTCTGATGATTGCGCCTCTCGTCGGGCCAGGCGCCATTCAGCCATTGCCACCCAGCGCCCTGCCCCTCATCAAGTGGGAACTGCGCGACATCGCTCAGCCCCGCAGCCACACGGTCATGGAGAATCTGCCCACCTGCGCCAATTGCCACTCCTTCTCGCGCGACGGCAGAACGATGGGCCTGGACATGGATGGACCGCGCAACGACAAGGGCCTCTACGCCCTCGTCTCGACGTCCAAAGACATGACCATCACCAGCCGGGACGTGCTTCGCTGGGCCTCCTTCAAAGAAGACGCCGGGCCCCTGACCTCCGACCCAACCGTCAAGAGGTTCGGGTTCATGTCCCAGGTCTCCCCCGACGGCAAATACGTCATCACCTCCATCGCCCCGCCCGGGACCAAAGATATCCACGGCGCCGAGGCCCCGGGATTTGCCGCCGGTGTGGTCAACCGCCTCTTCAGCATGAATTATCAGAACCTCACCTTCACCCAGGTCTTCTTTCCCACCCGCGGCATTCTGGCGTGGTACGACAGAGCGGACAGGAAGCTGCGACCGCTGCCCGGAGCCGATGATCCGGCCTGGGTCCAGACCAGCGCCTTCTGGTCGCCCGACGGCAGATGGCTGATCTACAGTCGGGCCAGGGCGATCGACCCCTATCCGCCGGGCGCTCCGAAGCCGACGTACGCAAACGATCCGAAGGAGCCGCTGGTCCAGTACGACCTGTACCGGATTCCGTTTAATGATGGCAAAGGCGGGAAGGCCGTGCCGGTGCTCGGCGCCTCGAACAACGGCATGAGCAACAATTTTCCCAAAGTTTCACCGGACGGGCGCTGGATCGTCTGGGTGCAGAACCGCACCGGCTTGCTGATGCGCCCCGACAGCCGCCTGTTTATAGTGCCTTTCGCGGGCGGCAAAGCCCGGATCATGACCTGCAATACGCCGAGGATGAACTCCTGGCACACTTTCTCGCCGAACGGGCGATGGCTCGCGTTTTCATCCAAGGGCCGCTCGCCTTACACGCAGCTGATGCTGACGCACATCGATGCTCAGGGCCATGATTCTCCCGCCATCATGGTCGAGAACACGACCGCGGCCAACCGCGCCGTCAACATTCCCGAGTTCCTGAATATCCCGCAGGGCGGCCTGGAGAAGATCGACCCCCAGGCAACGGAGTTCTACCGCCTCTTCAACGACGCCTATGCATTCATGGAGAACGGCCAGTATCCGCAGGCCATTGAAGCGATGCGCGGGGCCCTCGAGCGCGATCCCGACGATCCGCTCGCCCACTATGGCCTGGCGTCGGCACTCTCGGCCAATGGTCAGGAGCGGGAGGCTCTCGATGAGTACCGCAGGGCCTGCGCGCTGAACCCCAAAAGTGAAGCCTGGCTCGACCACCTCGCTGTGTCTCTCGCGAACAACGGCGATACCGAGGAGGCCATTACCACTTGGCGGCAATCGCTCGCACTGAAGCCGGATTCTGCGGCTACGGAAACCGATCTGGGAACTGTGCTCTTCGACAGCGGGAACAGGAAGGAGGGAATGGAGCACCTGCAGCGAGCGGTCAGCCTCGACCCGAACCTTCCTGATGGGCACAATCATTACGGCATGGCCCTGGCAGAGTCGGGACAAGTGGACGCCGCAGTCGAGCAACTACAAAAGGCGATCGAGCTTCTCCCGGATTCGGTGGAGTATCGCTTTAATCTTGGCTACATTCTCGAGTCACGCGGGGATTATTCCGGGGCGATTGCGCCGCTCGAGAAGGCCGTGGAACTGAGCGAAAGCCGGGACTGGCACTGTCTGGCCAAGCTGGCCAGGGCCTATGACAAAATCGGGCGATCCGCGCAGGCTGTCGCGGCAGAACGCAGGGCGCTCGATCTCGCTGGGCAGGGACACAACGACGAGCTGGCAACGAACCTGCGGAAACTTCTCGAACGCTATCAGCAGGACAGCGCGAAGGCGCAAATCGCCAGCCCTGCTGGAAGCAAACCATAGCAGTTCCCTGCCCTCATGGATGTTTTGCCGGAGCCGGCCTGGCGATGCTCGGGTCGACAACGCCTTTGCCCTCGAGCACGTTGTAGTGCTGATCGGCAGCGACGTTGGTAAGGTTCTCTACCAACCCCGAGGGCCAGTGAATCTCCACCTTGTCGATCTTCGTGGCGCTCCCCACCCCAAAGTGAACGCGAAGATCGCTCTGCGAAAGATAGCTGCCGCCGCTGTGGATTTCGCTGGTCTGCGTCATCCCTCCGGCCACAATTTTGATGCGCGCGTTGAGCGCCAGGCGGTTGGTCTTTGTGCCGTCGAGCTCGAAGCTGACCCAGTGGTTTCCGGGCACGCCGTGGTTCCGGAGGATCATCGGCTTGCCATCCAGATCTTCGATCACCACGTCCATGTTGCCGTCGTTGAACAGATCGCCGACCGCCAGTCCCCGCGAGACGCGGCGCTCCTTCAGCGCCTCTCCGGCCTGGTCGCTTGCGTCACAGAAGGTCCCGTCTTTCTGGTTCATCTGCAGCAGCTTCGGCTGACGATAACCACCCCCTGAAGGCAGTTGATCGACCTGCGGATACACATGGCCGGTCACGGTGATGAGGTCCAGCCAGCCGTCGTTCGTGAGGTCGACGAAGGCCGTTCCCCACTTCACCCACGGCAGGGACGGAAGCGCAACGCCGGAGGCGTAGGATACTTCGTCAAAGTCCCAGTTGCCCTGATTGCGGTAAAGAAGGTCGTTCTCGTCGGTAAAATTCGTAACGAAAATCGAAGGGCGGCCGGTGTGGTTGTAGTCTCCCAGCGCAATGCCCATAGAAGCCTGTTCAGAGCCATCTTCACTCACTGCCGTGCCTGATTGAAGTCCAATCTCCTCGAACTTGCCGTTGCCCAGGTTCTTGTACAGGTACTTAGGAGTCGAATCATTAGTGATGTAGATGTCCGGCCGCCCGGTGTTATTGAAATCCGCCCACACCACACCGAGCCCGTAATATCCATCGGGATCGCTCACGCCGGCCGCCTTCGACACGTCGGTAAACGTACCGTCGCCGTTGTTGTGAAAGAGCGAGTCGCCGGCGCCGCGCAGCCCTCGCGGTCCGCACTGCACATCCAGCCCCCTGTATTTGCAGAACGATGCGCTTCCGAATTTCGGCATGTCGTCCAAATGAAAATCGACGTAGTTGACGACCATCAGATCGACAAAGCCGTCCAGATCGTAGTCGCCGAAAGCGGCGCCGGTGGAATAGCGATCGTCGTTAACGTGAGCTTGTGCGGTCACGTCGGTAAACGTGCCATCGCCGTTGTTGCGATACAGAACGTTGTTTCCAAGACAGGTGATGTAGAGGTCGGGCCAGCCGTCGTTGTTGTAATCTCCGACCGCGCCGCCGTTAGCGAGACAGGGAGTATTCAAACCGGATTTGGCTGTGACATCGGTAAAAGTGCCGTCGTGGTTGTTGTGGTAAAGCGCTCCCGGAGCGTTCACTCCTTTGAGCGCCTGGTCGACGGTGGGCTGATTGGTGAAGTAAATATCCGGCCAGCCGTCTCGGTCATAGTCGATGAGAATCACTCCGCCGCTCATCGATTCCATGATGTATTTCTTCGAGGGATCGGACGCGTGCGTGAAAGCGATACCTGCGGATGCCGTGATGTCTTCCAGTTGGGGAATGGGTCGGCCGCTGCACTTCGTCGCCCTGGCGCCGGGCGGCGGAGGTGGCGGCGTCGGATGCCCTTCGCCCATCTGCGCTGCGGCAACGCTGAGGGCGCAGAAGGTTACGGCAACAGGTCGCAGGGACCTCAACAGTCGAATGAACAAACCTATGGGATCCTTTCCTGGTGGGTCTGCTGCCGGAGGGCATCCGCAACGCGCGCGCGCGACTGGGCTTTGAGCCCCTTGTAAATTTCCAGTTCCCGGTCCGCATCCGCGTTGCGGCCCAGCTTTCGGTAGGCCGCCTGCAATTGATAGTGTATGTAATCCTTGTCCGGGCTGAGGCTCGCCGCGGCCTGCAGATGGACCGCCGCGTTCGCGAAGTCACCGCGATCCATCAGAATTTTCCCCGCTTCGTACTGCGCATTCACGTAGTCCGGGTTCGCGGCAATCACCTTCAGGTAAAGCGCGAGCGCCTCGTCGATCCTCGATTGCTCCTGATCCACAAACCCGAGGTGGTACAGGGCATCGGGTTCGTCAGGCACCGCGTTCAGCTCAGCCTCAAATTCCTTCGCCGCGTCCGCCCAGTGTTCCCAGCGAATGTAGGCCAGCCCCTCGTAGAAATGCGCCCTCGGCAGCGTGGCCTCGGAATCGAGCGCGCGCTCGAGCGTCGCGACTGCGCGCGCATAATCCCCAATCTCGGTCCAGAGCTGGCCCACGAGGAGTAAGGTCTCGGGCGCGCGCGGTTGCGACTCATAAGCGGCCAGCACTTCCGTGGCTTTCTTCATGTCGCCGGTATGAGCCAGCGAAGCTGCCCAGGCGTAGCCCGTCTCGCTATCCGTCATGCCGGCTGGCCCCAGAGGCTCAAACGTGCGCACGGCATCCGCAAACTTGTCGGTGGCGAACCAGGAAAGACCCAGCATCCCGCGAACCGCGGAAGAGTCGTCGCCCTGCTGCTGAGCCGCCGCAAGCGCCCGGGTCGCCTCCGCATAATCTTTGCTGCGGAAGGCGCACAGGCCAAGGTTCTTCTCGAGCCCCGACAGTCCGCTGTCCCAGTGCTCAGCCTGCTGGTAGAAGCCGAGAGCCGCGGGATAGTTCTTTTGAATGGCGTTCGCAGTCGCCAGGTCGTTGAATGCGAGGGCCAGAACCGACTTCAATGCCTGCTCCCGCTGCTTTGCTGCCGCCATCTGTGCGGCCGTCAGCCGGCGGTTCCCGGGAGCGTCCTCGCTGTTGTGCACCGGAGGTGCTGACTGGTCCTCCTCCTGGCGGGTCAGCGGCACCACGGCCGCGCCCATGCCCTTACCGCTCTCAGCCTGCTCCCGGCTCACTTGCTGCTGGGTTTGCGCCATGATCTTGTTCTGCAGCTCGCGCGCTTTGGCCGCAAAAGTATTGCTCTCCTGCATCCGTCCGCTCTGAGCCGTGATGCGGGTCAGATCGACATAGGCGCGGCGAATCTGATAATTGTTGCGCTCCTCGTCGCTTCCTGTCAGTTCGATCGCCTTGCGCATCATGGCCTCTGCTCGATCCATCTTTTCCCCGGCATAGGCGTTCATGCCGAGATAAAGAAACGGGTCCGGCGAAGTGGGATCGATGCGCGAAGCGGCAGTCAGATACTTGTAAGATTCGTCGTACTTCCGCTCTCCGGCAGTAGTCAGGCCCAGCATGTAATTGGCCAGGTAATCGTCCGGATAGTACTCGGCTTCCTTCTGCAGTTCCGCCTCGATCGCCGGCGTGGGCTTCCAGTCGTTCAGAAACAGCTGAGCCAGCCCGAGAAAATAGTGAGCGTGCGGCGTGCGCGGATCAATCGCAATCGCGCGCTGAAACTCGCGGATGGCGGCCTGCATGTCACCCCCATCGCGAAACGCGCGGCCCATCAGCACGTGGAGCGACCCGCTGTCCCCCGCTATGCGCTTCATTTGCGCGAAAACTTCGATCGCCCGCTGTCTGTCTTCCGGCTTCTTCGTCTGCAGCAGGCACTCGGCCAGTGGATACAGGTTGTCGACCGTAGGCTCAGCCGTCGCAATCCGCGTGAAGGGCTCGACCGCTTTGACGTACTCTCCTTTCTGGTCCAGAGAACTGGCCAGAAGCCTGTCCGCACCCAGATTCCGAGGATCCTCGGCGTGCGCTTTTTCCCCAAGCTCAATGGCCTCGTCCAGATGACCCGCCTGCAGTTCGGAATAGCCCAGCGGCTCGTAAATGGCAGGACGGTCTTCGAATTCCAGGGAACTGCGGTAGAGCCCAATGGCCGCTGAGTAGTCGGACTCCACCAGTTTGAGGCTGGCAAGCTCCCGCAGGGCCGAGCCGATCACCAGGCGATTCGCCGCGGCCACAGTCGAGGGGTCGCCGGAGTTGCGCGCCTGTTCGGCTGCTGCGACACGCCTTTCCAGCTCCTCGGGCGCCAACTGCCCCTTTTGCACCGCGGAAGGCCGATGAGGCGTTTGCTGCGCCGCTCCGAAAGACACAGCCCCGAACGCGACCAGGAGCACGAACCAATCGGCCCAGCGCAAACACTCCGGAGAATGTCGGAATCGAGGTACAGAGGGCGAGAGGTTCGACCGCATGGAGAGATTTGAGTCGATTCTACTCCAGAAAAAACTGCGGAGCCTGTACGAGCGCTCCGCAGTTTTCGTTCTGGCTCTTCCATCAGGCCCTGAAGTTTTCGTCCTTAGAACGAGAAGTTCAGGGAGTATTGCAGCTCGCGATTGCCCTTGGCAGTCTGCAAGCTGGTTGGCTGTCCCAGGGTCGCGCCGTTGTTCAACCCGGCCGCGGTTCCGGCACTGGTGATCACGTTGTTGGTCGGAGAGCAGGCAGCGCTGCCGCAGGCAATCACGCTGGGCGCGTATCCCTCACCCTCCATGCCGCCGCTGTTGAAGTTCGGGTGATTAAGGAAATCGAAGAAGTCCATGGCGAACTTGATCCTGTACTTCTCCTTAACCATCCAGTTCTTGGCTAACTGCGAGTCCCAGTCCTCGGTTGGAGCGCCGTAGCCGAAGCCGCGGTGTTCGATGTTTTTGGGAATGGTTCCCAGGGCATAGCCGACCAGGGTGAAGGCGCCCGCGTTCCCAACGTGGTTGGTTTTTTCACCCGCGTTGAACTTCTGCCCGGTCACCAGAGGACGGTTGTTGCCGGCGTAGCCGGTACCGATGAGCTGACTGATCGGCGCCGAGTTAAAGCTGTCGGTGTAGCCCCCGTTCGAGAAGACCGTCAAAGAGCTGGCGTGGACCGCGTCGACGATCCCGTTGACCTCCCAGCCTCCCACGGTTTGCTTGACGAAGTTGTTGGAGGCGGCAAACTTCGGCAGATAGTAAACCTCGTTTGCCACGAAGATATCCGGACGGTTGATGTTGGTGTTGCCTTTGTCCAGAGAGCTATCGCCCGAGTACGTCTGGATCTCCTGGTTGGCGCTGCCGGAGGAATTGTCTTCTTCCACATCGCCGATGGAGTGACCCCAGGTGTACGCAGCCTGGAACGTTGAGGGACCGAGTTGAGAGCGGAACAACGCCTGCAGCGAGTTGTAGCTTGCGTGACCCGCACGCGCAAACCCATTGATCGGCCCGAAGTTGAGTGCCGGACGCCACGGGTTCGTTCCGGTACCGCTTCCGCTGAACACTGCGTTCGACCAGTTCGACGGCCCGATCCCGTTGAACTGCTGCATCGAAGTCAGGTGTACACCGGTGTTCCCCACGTAGCCGATTTGCAGGGAGGTATTCCGGTGGAGTTCCTGCTCGATCGTGACGTTGTACTGCCAGCTGTTGGGAGTCACAGCACGCGCGACTCTGGCGAAGTTCGGCGAAACCGATCCACCCGCAAAGCCCGGCGCCGACGTGCAGCCCGTGGCCGTGCAGACCCAGCTGGTTGCCGAATCCACCGGACGGTTGGAGCTTGCAGCCAGGGAGAAGGGAGCACCCTTTTCCATGCCTTCGTCCTGGCCCACCAGCTCTCTCTGGAAGAACTGCCCGCCGCCTGCGCGGATTGCCGTCTTCCCGTTCCCGAAGACATCCCACGCAATGCCCACACGGGGAGCAATGTCGTGGTTGTTATTCGGAATCAGAGCCTTGCTGGTGCCCTGCGTCCCAGCCGACAAGTTAAAGGGAACGCCGAGGCTCGCCATCAGCTTGTTCGCGGCAGCGCATGGCTGGGTGCCAGGCTGGACGATCAGACCGTTGCAGGCATCGGTAGGATTGGTAGTTGCCTCGGAAGCGCTCCAGTTGGCCAGGCTCCAGTTCGCCCACTGATTGTCGGCCGAAAAAGGCTCACGGTAGAAGGACCACCGCATGCCGAGTTCGACAGTCAGTTTCCTGTTGAGCTTCCAGCTGTCGGAGAGATACCACTCATAGTCATACCATTTGACCTGAGCAGTGATGTCCGTGCTGCCCTCGCCGATGCTGGTGAAGACCTGGGGCGAGGTACCGGTACCCGGAACCAGAACATTGGCCAGCGAGTTGTTGGTGTTCACGCACGCCGGTACACCCGCCGTCGGAGCGGCTGTCGGTGTCTTCTGGCCCGCCAGGCAGTAAGGCGCGCCGCCCGGGAAGCCCGGACGATCCGCTCCGTCGCCGGAGTCCTCCACTTTGATGTTGTTGCCGTAGAAGAAACCCGCCTTCAGCGTGTGGTTGCCTCTAACCTTGGACAGGTTGTCCTGGACGGTATAGAGGTCCTCGTGGTTCTTGTACGGGGCAATGTTCCAGAACGACGCTTCGCCCTGATAGGAGCCGTACGGGTTGAACCCACCCCAGTTGCCGAAGAAGGCATCCTTCTCCTTGAGCGAACCTGGGAAGGTTGCCGGATACGCTGTTTGGAGCGCCGGAACGATGCTGGCCTTGGAGCCGCCGAGCGTGGTGATGATGGCGTTGTTCCCATAACCGAACTCGACGTCATTGATCATGCTGGACGTGATGGTCGAGCTCAACTTTGCCATCACGCTTTTGGAGGGCTGGCTCCAGGCGGACTGCACCGTCGGGAAGTCGGACTCGCCCCAGAAAGAGTCGCCCACGTTGGGAGTCGGATTGGTCCACGAGTCCTGCGTCCACCGGAAGGTAACGCGATTGGATTTGTTGATATCCCAATCCGGCCTGATGTTCCACTCGCTCCAGTTGAGCGGGTTATTGATGGGCGCAGCCCAGTTGAAGCCCGACGAACTGAGCGTAGTCCCATTGCTCCCGACATTCGGCAACGGATAGAACTGCGCCAGCAGCGCTCCCGCCGCGTCGACGGTAGTGAGCTTGTTGGGAGTGCCAAGCCAGGATGGGAAGCCCGGGTTGGCGCTGGTGCCCGTCCCGCTGCCGGGAATAGCGGCGCCGCACTGATCGCTGGTCGCCGTTCCATATCCGCTGAAGTCGCCTGCGGATTCCGCGGATGTCGGAACGCAGGCGCCAAAGGCGGATCCGCGAATTTCCTTGTTCCACTCCTGGTTCCACCACACGAAGACATGGTCTTTCCAGACCGGGCCGGCGCCGTAGTAGCCGTAGTCGTTGCGGCGCAGTTTGGCCTTGCCGACGTTCAGGTTGTTATTGAAGAAGTTGTTCGCGTCGAGCGCGCTGTTCCGGCCCGCGTAGAAGAAGCCGCCGTGGATCGTGTTCGATCCCGACTTCGTGGTGATGCTGATGATCGCGCCCGACGCCTGTCCATATTCGGCCCCGAACGAGTTGCGGATCATCTTGAACTCGGCGATCGCCTCCGTGGACGGATAGACCAGGATTGTCCGGTTCGACCCGACGTCGTTGTTGTTGACGCCGTCCACCAGAAACAGGTTATTGGTGTAAGGATTGCCGTTCACCGAGAAGTTGACGCCGCCCTCCAGGCCCTTGTCCTCGCCGTCAAACGAGGCTGCGGGACTGACACCGGGAGAAAGCTGAGTCAACCCAATGAAGTTTTCACCGTTCAGCGGAAGTTCCCGAGTCTGCTCGCCCGTCACAACTTCGCCGACCGATGCGGAGGCGGTTTCCACCTGGATCTGGTTCGCCTCAACGGTCACCGTCTGGGTGGTCGCGCCCGGCGAGAGGGAACCGTTGATTGTGGTGTCCGTCGAAACGTGAACTTCCACGCCGTCGACTTTGAATGCCTTGAAATTCGGCGCGGTGATCGTAACCGTATAGGTTCCCACTGGCAGCTGCGCCAGCGAATATGCCCCGATGGAAGATGTGACGGTGTTGAACGACACGTCGGTCGCGTTGCTGACCACTGTAACTTTCGCCCCGACGATCACGGCGCCGGTAACGTCCGTCACGTTGCCGACGATCGATCCGTAATAAGCTTGTGCGTGAATGGCGGCGGGTATCGTCGCCAGCATCAGGATTGTGCAAATCGCCCAGATCCTGTTTTTTGCCCGAGACCCGATCTTTCTATTTGCCCACGCTAACGTCATGGAACCTCCCGTGAAAGCAGTTGGAACTTCTTGTTGTTCTTTCTGTGCTCGCTTCCCTTCTGGGATCGCGACCAGGACCTGCATTTGAAGCCCACGAACACAGCCGTGGACCTTTACGTGCAAGGCCAATACCCTTGCCACGTTCGTGACAGCATGACGTGGTCCTTTGAAATCGAGACAGTATTCTCCCTCGCACCGCCGCCTGTCAATGAAATTCTTACTTTACTCAAACGTTTTGGCCCGATAGCGAGACCTGGCCACAGGGCTCATCTGACTGGCTGCGGATTCGCCCTTCAAACCCGGCCACTCAGCGGAGCCGTGGCGCCTGTAAGGGGCTGAAACGAGGAAACGGGGGGCTGATGAGATCGATATCACCCCCCTGGCCACCGGACCTCATTACCGCATTTCTCGGGGTTTCAGGGTGCTTTCAATGATTTCCAGTCTGCTCTTCGCGGCGGGTGTGGCAATTGCAGGAAGCAGGGGCGCCGATCCCCCCACGGCTCAGCCCGTGACCCACTTGGTCAAAGACCTGCTGTTTTGGCAGCAAATTGGTAGCAAATGGCGCCGGGAGAACCGGTTTCTTGCTCCTCGCCCGGCTCTTAACTCCTTGAATTGCTTGAGCCGGTGGGTTTGCCACCACCTTCACACGGTGGAAGTCGTAGATTCGAATCCTGCTGCGCCCACCATCCTCAGCGATCCGGATCTAGTGCCACAACGCCCACCACTGCCCAGTGCAGTCCGCGGACGTCCCATCCCACGGCACCGCCATATCGAACCCGATATCCCACGTCACTCCGCCCGCCGTCCCTTGCGTCCGTCCCTTCCAGATCGTCACCTCCGGTTTTCCCGGCGCCATCAGCACGGTCGCTTGCCCCATCGGCATGTTCCCCAGCACCTGTCCACCCTTGGTCTTCACGCTGATCGCGCCAAAGAGAAACAGCTCCGCCGGCAATCCGTTGTTCACCGGATAGAGTGCAAACGTAATCACATCCCCCGACGCCAGCGTCAGCGTGTCGGGTGTATTCGCGGGCAGAATCCACATACCCGGAGGCGGTGGCCCCGGCTTCCAGTCCGACGAGTTTTGCGTGGTGAAGAACAGCCGAAGGTCGCCGCCGCAGTTGCCGGCCACCGCTCCATAACGCAGCGTGTACAGAAGTCTCATGGGTCCTCCTGGAATCAACCAGACTCGGAAATCTGCTTCCGCAAAACACCGCAGTGAGCAGGGTTCCATGACTAGTGTCGCTCAGCGCCCCGGCGTTTCTCGCAGACGTTTGCTAAGATCGCCGGATGTTCAAACTCGGCAAGCCGGAAACCCCTGGCCAGTGGATCGGCCACATCCTTCTCGCCATCGTCGCGCTGCTTCTTGTCTGGTGGATGTTCCGGGCCTACGTGCTGTAGACTCAGCGTCAGATCCATCGAAATTCGTCCGTGTCGGAGAGGCGCGACATCCCCTCAACGCTCGTTCAGCAGGATTTCGATCCGCGTATCCTTTGGAAACTGAACTTCGTGCCCCTTCGCGATCCATCGGTAGTAGATCGATTTCGACAGCGCAAAATACGCGAATCCCCGGCCCACCGCCGCGTTGGCTGAAGCCATCGCCGCTACCCGAGCTGCAAACCCGAACCCGTTGCTGATCACCGCGCTGTTGCCGGGGTTCGCCGCATCGTCTCCGTAGGAGGCGGCGGTCAGAACTCCCAGAGCCATCGGCGCCAGGTATTTTCCCGGCCCTGAACTCGAGGCGGCGGTTCCCTCCTCGTTGATCTTCAGCTTCTCCTGGCCTGCGGCCTCGGTCGCGGCCAACTGTCCGTGGACCGTCGATGCCCGACCTCCTTCTGCCCCGATGCTCCGGAAAGTGAAACGCAGACGCCCATTGCGGGCGAACCATCGCGCCGGCCGCGCGAGCGTCACCAGACCCTTCATCTCCGCTCCTTCGGGAAAGAGCACCTGCGTCCCATCCGGCGTAAGCAGCGGAGCGGTCAGCACCGCCGTGACCGGCGCGCCGTGCTTGTCTTTGGCCGAATCCAGATCCACGGTCATCCGCGCCTCGACGACTCCGGTCGGCGTGTCGTGCACCTCGGCCTGCGGCAGCGGAGCGGGCGGCGGACCGGGGATCTCCACCGGAGCTGTGAGCTGCACATCGTACTGCGTCCCCGTCCAGATGGTGGGCGGACTCCACGGAAGCTGTGCGTAAACCCATTTCACAAACCGATCTCCCAGGTTCGGATGGTGAAACGTGTCCAGCGCCTCGCGCTTTCGATCTTCGATCTGTGCCCGAACCTGCTGGCTGAGCGTCGAGTGCTTTTTGTTGGCGCTCATCTTCACAACTGTGGCGTCCCGCTGGACCACGGAGGTGTGAAGGGTGACAGCCGTACCATCCGGAAGGCGCAGCGCGTCGAAGGTGACGTCGGGAACCGAAGGCGGCACGAACTGGCCATCCAGCAATTCCTTCACGCGGCTCTCCTGGGCGGGGTGCGCACCCAGAATCATTCCGGAGACAGGTGTATTCACCGCCAGTACCTTGCGATCCACGCTGTAGATGGGCGCGATCAGGTGCCCATCGATACGGGTCCCGGCCCGCACGCGGTAGCGGTGGTCGACCTGGATGCGCAGGGGCACGCCGGCTGGAATGGCGGTTTGCGCCAAAACGGGCAGCACGCCGAAGAACCCGGCGGATAAGTAGACACAAGTTGCACGAAAGACCATCCTCACTCCTGATTTAGACGGTCCCAGGAAGAAAGAGCCTCCTGCCGCACTTCAGCGGCGTCCGACAACCAAAATTTCAAAAGTGCCGGGCTTTGCCTTTGGTCGTCCGGTCGTCGCAGGCTCGAGTTCTGCTGTGGCCAGAAAGATCTCGTGCGTCACCGCATCGATGCCCATGGTCCGCGCGCCGTCCGCGGTCGTCAGGGTCTGGACAACCTCGTAGCTCCCGGACTTCTCCGCGGCAACCGTCAGCGAACCGTCGCGGCAACTCGCGAAAGCCTGGCCCTCGTCGGCCTTGGTCGCGTCCACGCCTGCGCCGATGGGCAATGCCGCCTCCACCTTGCCGTCTTCTGTGCTCATCACGATCATCTTCTGGGGATTGCGGCAGCCGATGAACAGCCGGTGCGTTTTCTCATCGAGCGCCATGCCCACGGGATGGCCGCCCGGAGCCACCGGCCAACGCGCCACTACCTTCCGGGTATGCAGGTCCACCACCGCGACGAGGTCCTTGTCCACCAGGTTGATGTAGACCTTGCCCTTTCCATCCGCGGCCAGAAACTCCGGCTTCCCGCCCAGATCAATCGGCGGATCCATCTTCCCGTTCACCGGATCGATGTCCGGCCGGAAGGTCATGAGCACGCCTCCGTCGCCCGAGACCGACAGCACTCGATCCATCCCCGCGTCGTAGATGATGCCGTCCGAATCCGGAACCGTGGGAATGCTCCCGAGCACGTTGAAGGTCTTCAGATCGAAGACCACGATGGCTCCGCTGCCGCCACCGTCGGTGATGAAGCCGCGCCCAAGTTTCGGAACCAGTGCCACTCCATGCGAAACCTTCTGGCCCGGAATATCCCCCAGCACTTTCCCCGTTGCCCCGTCGATCGCCATGGTGTGCGTGGTTCGCGTTACGTAGACCCGATGTGACTGGGAATCCACGGTGACGTAATCCCAGCCGCCGTCGCCGCCCACGTGAAACGTGTTCGTCACCTGCCAGTTCGCCTGGCCAAACACCGGCCCTGTGACGAACGAAAGAGCTACCACCGCCAGAACCATACGCTTCGATCGCATTGAGTTTCTCCAGAATGGTTGAAAGGAGGCCCGCACACACAGGTCCTGAAGGCGAACGCCCCCGGACGAGCTAACTGTATGACAGCTTCCTGAATCCTGGCTGAAGATCGGCGTGGTTTGTTTACGCGGCGCGCGTTCGCGCCGGCGTATATCGATACCCGCATCCTGGCGGATGCGTTCTGACGGATAGAACCGAGTCGTGCCCTACGCTAACTGCCGTTCGTCAGCCCGCAGCAGCAGTTCCAGGTCCGACTCGTGCGCCAGCTTTTTGGGCGGCGTGTGATTCCCATCCAGCTGGACCACGTACATATCCTGCAGGTACGCAAGCTTTCTCGCGACCACTCCGCTTGCCTGCCCGCCTTTCACACGAACCTGTTGCCCTTCTGCGAATGCCATGGAGGGAATCTTGCCTCTTTTCCCGAAATGGAACAATGGCTCGATGGGGACACGATCCCTCCCCCTGGTAGGGTCAGCACGGGCCATTACCGTAGAGCCGTGGGGCTCAGTTACTACGGTTCTACTCCCGTTCTCAACTTCCGTTCATCCCTTTTTAACGACACTCGAAATTCGCCGCATCCTCTGCATTTCCAAATCCCCTGTATTGCGCGTGTTTTGGATAAGCGCACAGCGGCCGGCTCCGCCCCGGAAATGCCTTCCCGGTCGCCACCACCGACTCCGGCGCCGTCCTTTTTTCCACCCAGTTCGCCAGCGCCCCCAGCATGTCGAAATCGTCCAGCGCCGCTCCGCCTCCACCGCAGTGGCTCATCCCCGGCACCAGATAAATCTGGCTCCATTGCTCCACCTTGTCGAGGCCACCGTTGGCCGCCGCCATTTTCTTGTAGTAGTCCAGCGTGTCCAGCGGCGAAAACCAGGGATCGCTGTCTCCGTGATAGAAGATCAGTTTCCCGCCATTCGCGGAAAACGTCGTCAGATTCGTCGAGATCGAATCGACGAGCGGTTGCGCTGCCGCTGCCGCTTCCTTATCCACGTCCATCTTTGTATCGGTCACCGGCATACCCAGAAAACCACCGCGCATTGCCAGCAAACCTGGAATCGGCGCGGTGTACGTGATCCCCGTGTCGTAGAGGAATCCGGGGTACACATTGTCCCCGTGCAAATCCTTCGGCCCGGCAAAGACGCGTTCGATCGCCGCCGCCTTCTCCGGTGCTATGCAGCCATCGCTCTGTCCCGCCTTGCACGCCACCATCGCCGGATCGAAATCGCAGTCCATCGGATCGAAGATCATCCCGTCGGCCACGCCGTCCTTCGCGTCGCACTGCTTGAGCAGCACGTCATGCATCAGCTTGCGATCCGCATCGGTGAATGCTTCGGCCGTGATCGGTTTTCCTGACGCATCCTTCGGTGCAATCTGGTTCCAGTTCACCACCGACCACCGGCTCGCCGCGAGATTCGAGAACCCTGTGTCCATCGCCGGATCACCCGAGATGATCCCGTTGAACACCGTTGGATACCGCTGCGACAGGATCATCCCCTCGCGCCCGCCCGTCGAGCACCCCGCGAAATATGAATACGCCGCCGCTTTCCCGTAATACTGCGCGATGATCTGCTTCGCGACGCCCGCCACCTCGGCGTTCGCCAGATACGCGAAATCGAGCATCGCCTGCTCGTCCCGCATAAAACTGAAGTCGAACGGCCCGGTCTTCGCTTTGTGCCCGGTATCGGTCGATGCCACCGCGAAGCCGCGCGTCAGCCCCGGCTTGCCGCCCGCCGCCGCGGACCCGATCGGCTGCGAAACGTAGCCGTTCCCGCCGCCTCCGCCCTGCATCAGAAAATCCCCATTCCAGCCCTCCGGCAGCGCCACCGCAAACCCGATCCCGAACTCCTCCCCATCCGCACCCTTCCGCCGGTTGATCACCCCATCCACGCGGCAATGCGCCGGCAACGGCCCCGTGTAGCCAGGCCACCCCTGGGGCAACGGCGCGGCGTTCCCCACCGGCGCCATCTCCGCCTTGACGATCTCCACTCCAGGAATTCTCAGGCTGGTCAGATTTCCGCATGCGTTCGCCGCCTGCGCCCACCCGGTTGACCCCAGTACCAGCACCCCGCACACCAGAACGCCGCTCCGTTTCGCTCGCATGGCCACTCTCTTTCCGGAAAACAGATGAGTATAGCGGCCTGCTGTTGGGATCGCGAGACACGCAAACCAATGTGATCTTCCGCACAGCACCCCTCGCCCGATCGGCTGAAAATATCGGGTGATCGACACTATCGAAACGCCCGCCGCCAAACTGCCGCTGCTCCCCATCACCGCCATCGCCCGCAAGCTGGGCCTGCGCGACGACGACTACGACCAGCTCGGCCCTCAATTTGCCAAGCTGCACCTCGACCTTCTCCGCGACCCCGCTCGTCCGCCGAGCGGCAAGCTGATCCTCGTCACCGCCACCACCCCCACAGCTTCCGGCGAAGGCAAGACCGTCACCTCCATCGGCCTCGTCCAGGGACTCGAGCATCTCGGCAAACGAGCCATCATCACCTCCCGCGAGCCCTCCCTCGGCCCGGTCTTCGGCATGAAAGGCGGCGCCGCCGGCGGCGGGCTCTCGCAGATCGAGCCCAGCCAGAAGGTCAATCTGCATTTCACCGGCGACTTTCACGCCATCACCTCGGCGCACAACCTTCTCGCCGCGCTCATCGACGCGCACCTCTTCCACGGCAACGACCTCAACCTCGATCCCGCCAACATCTGGTGGCCGCGCGCCATGGACATGAACGACCGCGCGCTGCGCAGGATCAGCATCGAAATCGACGGCAAGCGCGACGGCGCCAACCGCCGCACCGGCTTCGTCATCACCGCGGCCTCTGAGATCATGGCTATCCTCGCCCTCGCCAAAGACCGCTCCGACCTGCGCCGCCGCCTCGCCGCCATCGTCATTGGCGCAACCCGCGACCGAAAACCCGTCCGCGCCGCCGACCTTAATGCCACCGGCGCTATGATGGCCCTCCTCGCCGATGCCATTCTTCCCAACCTCGTCCAGACCACCGAAGGTGCGCCGGCTCTTGTCCACGCCGGCCCGTTCGGCAATATCGCCCACGGCACCAGCAGCATCATCGCGCAGCAAATCGGCCTGCGCCTCGCCGACTACGTCATCAACGAATGCGGCTTCGCTGCCGACCTCGGCGCGGAAAAATACATCGACATCGTGATGGGCGTCTCTGGAACCAGCCCCTCCGCCGCAGTCCTCGTGACCACCGTGCAGAGCCTCCGCAATCAGGGGGAAGGCCATCTCGAGCAGGGTTTCCCCAACCTCGCCCGCCACGTCCGGAACCTGCAGCGCTTTGGCTTACCCACGCTGGTCGCCATCAACCGCTTCCCGCACGACACCCGTGAAGAACTCGATGAAGTTCGCGCCTTCTGTGACGCGCTCGGCGTACCCAGCGCCCTTACCGAACCCTTCACCAAAGGCGGCGAAGGCTCGGAAGCTCTCGCGCGTGCCGTCGTCGATCTCATCGATCGCAATCCCGGCGTCGTCGCGCACCCCATCTACGCGCTCTCCGACTCTTATGAAGAGAAGCTCGAAAAAGTTGCCACGCAAATCTACGGAGCCGATGGCGTGACCCTCAGCGATACCGCGCGCGCCAAACTGCGTGAGTTTGTCGAGTGGGGCTACACGAGCCTGCCCATTTGCGTCGCGAAAACGCAGTACTCCTTCACCGACGATCCCAAAAAGCTGGGCGCGCCGGTTGGCTGGACGCTACCCATCACCGATGTCTCGCTATCAGCCGGCGCCGGATTCCTCGTCCCGATCGCCGGCAGCATGATGCTCATGCCCGGCCTGCCCAAAGTCTCCCGCGCCGAAGACATCGACGTCGACGACGACGGCGACATCCTCGGCGTGTGATCCGGGGCACAAACCTGGACGCGCAACTGTTTTTCTGAACGCGAACGCTTCTCTGTGCCCTGTGCCCTGATCCCTGATCACCGATCACTGACCACTGCTCCCAGTTCCAGCAGCTTCTTTTTCTTCCTCCGCCCAATCGCAAACTCCACCACTCCCGCCCCCACCAGCGCCGCCGTCAACACCAGCACCTTCGCCACCGCCAGCGCCTTGTGCGGTTCCTCTTCCGCCGGAAAAACCGACAGCACAATAGCCGCAGCCGTTGTTACAAATCCCATCATCGCCACCGCAATCGCCACGGGACGCTTCCCCGGCACCCGCATCACCTCCGGACCCGCAGGCTGGCTTTGCGCCCACGCCATCGCTGCGAACAGCGCCAGAAACGGCAGAAACGTCGTGATAATCGTCATACTCACCATCACGTCGTACGCGCCGCGAACGCTGGTTCCCGCCTGACCCAGCGCCGCCATCAGCATCCCCGCCAGTCCGTACACCACAATCGCCACCCACGGCGTGTGGAACCGCGGATGCACGCGCGCAAACACTGGCGGCAAATAAAGATCAATGCCTGCTACAAATGGCAGCCGCGACGTCGACGACAGATACGCCGCCGCGCCCCCAATCGCCCCCAGCACCAGCAGCCCGGCCACCACCACTCCCAGCCACGGCAGGCCCAGCCGACCGCACAGCACCGCCGTACCCTGCATAAATCCATCCACGCCGGAAATCTGTCCCGCCGGCAGCGTCACCAGCAGCGCCGCCGTCCCCAGCACGTACGCCAGCGCCAGCGCCACTCCGCTCACCACGAGCGCCCGCGGAATCGTCTTCCGTGGCTCCTCGATCTCCTCCCCCATAAACGATCCCGTTTCGCACCCCGAAAACGCGCCAAAGATCGTCGCCCAGAAAATTGCGTTCCTCGCCGACAAATGCGGCGTCATCGCTCCCCACGAAAACCGGGTCGCCACCCCGAACCGCTCCGCAGCCACCGCCGCCAACGCTACCAGCACCAGCATCGACAGCCACATCCCCGTCGATCCGACGTTGTTCAGCCACTTCCCGGCGTTCAGCCCCACCACATTCACCGCGGTGATTACGGCCAGCCACGTCACCGCGAACGTCATAAAGTACCAGGGACTGCCGGCCAGCCGATGTCCTCGCTCCCCAGCGGCAAACAGCGCCGCCCCCGCGCCAAAATAAAGAATCGCCGCAAAGTACGGCAGGTTCGACATCCAGTACGTCCAGGCGCTCAAAAATCCCGCGAAATCCCCGAACGCCTCCCTCGCCCAGATGTACAGCCCGCCCTCCTGCGGATAGCGCGACGACAGCTCCATCACGCTCATCGCCAGCGGCACAAAAAATCCAACCAGCGCGAAAATCCACACCACCAACGCACTCGGCCCCGCCGCTGCTGCCGTCGCCACCCAGCGCACGCTCAGCGTCGTGGCAATGTAGAGCAGCGCCACATCCCGCAGCCGCAGCGTCCGCTTCAGCCCCTGCGCATGCCCGTGCCCCGCGGCATCCGGCACGATCAGCGGCACCATCGGGATCTCAGCCACGCGCACCGCTTTCCAGGTCCTTCAGCACCGCCATCGCCGCATTTCGCCCGTTTACCCCAATCACGCTGCCGCCCGGATGCGTACACGCCCCGCACAGATACACGCCCTCCATCGGCGTGCGCGCCATCAGCCGTCGCGACCACATATAAGGCGGCAAACATTCTCCCTGGAAAATATGTCCGCCCGTCAGCCCCACCTTCTCCTCAATGTCTGGAGGGCCCAGCACTTGCGCCTCCACGACAGCAGAATCGAGATTCGAACAGAAACGCCCCAGCGATCCCAGCGCCAGCCGTCGCACTTCCTCGCGCCACGCGTCCCACGTCCCATTTGTAAACGTGTACGGCACATATTGCGCGAACACGCTCATCGTGTGCATCCCCTCGGGCACCACGCTCCGATCGTGCACGCTCTGGAAGTACAGCTCGCACCACAGCGCCTCCGGCAGCTCGCCCCGCCTCGCCGCGGCAAATCCCGCTTTCCACTCCGCCTTCGTCAGCGGCGCGTTGATCTGTCCATAATGGTGCGGCTCATCCACTCCCGGTCGCGCAGTGAAATTCGGCAGCGACCGCAGCAGCACATTCAGCTTCACCGTGCAGCCTTCAATCGGAACGCCCTCCACCTTCGCCTTCCACTGCGCATCCGCCGCCCCGCCCAGCAGCCGCAGCGTCACCCGCGGATCCGCATTCGACACCACCACCCGCGCTGCAATCCGCTCCCCGCCTTCCAGCCGAACGCCCTCGCCAGGCAGAATCTCTGCGACACCGACACCCGAAGCCACCACCGCGCCCGCCTCGCGCGCCGCGTCGCAAAAATAAAACGACACCATCCCCATCCCGCCGCGAACATACCCCCACATCCCCGGCATCCCGCCCAGCCGACCCGACGCATGATGGAACCGGATCGACGCCGTCCCCGCATCGAACGGGCTCGCGTTCGTCCCGATCACTCCCTGCCCCAGATATGCAATTTGTAACCGCTCCTCTTGCAAATAGTGCTCGACAAACTCCGCCATCGACCACTCGTAGAGCAGCTTGTGTGCATCCTCATCGCCGTTCAACCGCGCGTCGATCTCTTCCGCCGTCGGCGCGTCGCCAATCCACGCATCCCCATCCCCCGCCGGACGCAGCTTGTCCCGCAGCCGCCCCAGCGTCGCGTTCATCGCCTTCCATCCCTCCACATCGCGCGGCGAGAAGCGCCGAATCTCCGCCTCACACCGCGCATCGTCATCCCACAGCTGCACGCTCGACCCATCGAGCAGCGGGACAAACAACCCATTCACCGCCGGAGTCCAGTGAAATCCCCGCGCCGGCAGCCCCAGTTCCTCCACCACCTTCGGGTGCAGCAATCCCGCCAGGTACGCGCACGGCGACATCCGCACCTCCGGATGCGTCTCCGGAAATGGTTCCTCGATGGTGCACGCTCCGCCCACGCGCTCGCGCGACTCCAGAACCAGCACGCGCTTCCCCGCCCGCGCCAGATACGCCGCGCACGCGAGGCCATTGTGTCCGGCGCCTACGATCACAACGTCCCACATCCGCGCGGCGAGCTCCCGCACCGGCGCAGGCAATCCAACCTTTCCCAGAACCGCGGCTGTTGGCGACGTGCCCAGATCGATTTCCCCCGAGGGTTTCCTGCCAGTATCCACACCCAAACGCCAACGCGAAAGCAAATTACGCAAATCCGCGCCGTCACCGGTCCGCAACCGCACTTCGGTACAACGCCCGCCCCGCGCGTCCTATACTGTCGCTTCGTTCAGAGAACGTTTTCTTCAGGAGCTTTCATGTCCCGCATTCGTACGTTCCTTGCACCGCTCGCAGTCCTCCTTGCCGTCCTCGCCGCACTCTCCTCGCCGGCCCAGCAAACCGCCGAAACCCAGCAGCCCTGGCTCAACACTTCCCTGCCCACCGATCAGCGCGTCGATGCCCTGCTCTCGCAAATGACCCTCGAAGAAAAAGTTCAGCAGATGCGCGACCACGCCCCTGCCATCCCGCGTCTCGGCGTTCCCAAATACGACTGGTGGAATGAAGGCCTGCACGGCGTCGCCTTCGCCGGCTACGCCACAAATTTCCCCCAGGTCATCGGCATGGCCGCCACCTGGGATACGCAGCTGGTCCACACCATGGGCCAGACCATCTCCATCGAAGCCCGCGCCAAGTACGACGAGGCAATTCGTAACAACCAGCATGAACAATTCTTCGGCCTCACCTTCTGGGCGCCCAACATCAACATCTTTCGCGATCCCCGCTGGGGACGCGGCCAGGAAACCTACGGCGAAGATCCTTTCCTCACCGGCCGCATGGCCGTCGCCTTCGTCACCGGCATGCAGGGCGACGACTCCCGCTACTTTCGCGTCGTCTCCACACCGAAGCACTACGCCGTCCACTCCGGTCCCGAGCTCACCCGCCACCAGGCCAATGTCGACGTCTCTCCGCACGACCTCGAAGACACTTACCTCCCCGCCTTCCGCGCCGCCGTCACTGAAGCGCACGCGCAATCTGTCATGTGCGCCTACAACGCCATCGACGGAGCTCCCGCCTGCGCCAACACCATGCTGCTGCAGGATCATCTCCGCGACGCCTGGCACTTTGACGGCTACGTCGTCTCCGATTGCGCCGCAGCCGCTGACATTTTCACCGGCCATCACTACGCGCCCGACATGGCCCACGCTGCGGCCGATGCCGTGAAAGCCGGCACCGACCTCGAATGCGGCTACGGTGAAGGCCAGGCTTACCCCACCCTCGTCGACGCCGTCCACCAGGGACTCATCACCGAAGCCGAAATCAACACCGCCCTCCACCGGCTCTTCCGCGCCCGCTTCAAACTCGGCATGTTCGACCCGCCTTCGAGCTACGCGTACGGCCAAATCCCCTTCAGCGAAGTCAATTCGCCCGAGCATCGCGCGCTCTCCCTCCGCGCCGCTCGCGAATCCATGGTCCTGCTCAAAAATCAGGACCACATCCTCCCGCTGAAATCCGAGACTTCCTCGATCGCCGTCATCGGACCCACTGCCGAGCTCATCCAGTCCCTGCAGGGCAACTACAACGGGCCGCCCCCGTCGCCCATCTACCCGCTCACCGGCATCGAGAAGCGCTTCTCGTCGTCGCACGTCCGCTACGCCCAGGGATCCAGCCTCGTCGCGGGTTACGCCATTCCCATCGAGCACACCGCGCTCCAACCCTCGTCCGGCTCCGGACGCGGCTCCGATTCCGGCCTCACCGGCGAATATTTCTCCACGCCCGACTTCACCGGCTCGCCAGTCCTCACCCGCACCGATCGCAACATCAACTTCAACTGGGATAAAGTCGTCCCCCTCCCCGGCCTCCAGCGCAACAACTACTCCGTTCGCTGGACCGGAACCTTCACCCCGCCCGCGCCCGGCAATTACCAGATCGGTGTCCGCGTCAACTACTGCTACGCCTGTGAAAACGCCGAAGGGTTTCGCCTCTATCTCGACGGCAAACTCATCGTCGCCAGCTCCAGCGAGAAGCAGGCCGAGCGCGGCGCCGTGTTCGACGCTTCTGTGCACTTCGCTGATACAAATCCTCACCCGATTCGCCTTGAATACCTTCACGGAACCGGCTCGGCCGGCATCGACCTTACCTGGATTCCTCCCGCCGCGGTTCTCCGGGATGAGGCCGTCAAAGCCGCGCAACAATCCGACATCGTCATCGCCTGTGTCGGCCTTTCGCCCAACCTTGAGGGCGAAGAAATGCCCGTTCACCTCGAGGGCTTCAGCGGCGGCGACCGCACTTCCATCTCGCTTCCGGCAGTTCAGGAAGATCTGCTCAAAGCTTTGGCCGCGACTGGCAAGCCCCTCATCGTCGTTCTTGAAAATGGCTCCGCCCTCGCCATCGACTGGGCCGCCCAGCACGCCAACGCCATCCTCGAAGCCTGGTATCCCGGCGAAGAAGGCGGCACCGCCATCGCCGAAGTCCTCGCCGGAGACACCAACCCCGCCGGCCGCTTGCCGCTCACCTTCTACGCATCGCTCGACGATCTCCCGCCCTTCGCCGACTACTCGATGCGCAACCGCACCTACCGTTACTTCACGGGCAAGCCGCTCTATAGCTTCGGCTACGGACTCAGCTACACCACCTTCACCTACAGCGATCTCAAAGTTCCGCAGCAGGTCCAGGCAGGCGATCCCGTCCAGGTCGAAGCCGAAGTCCGCAACACCGGCGGTGTCGCAGGCGACGAAGTCGTCGAGCTCTACCTTACGCAACCCAAAGGCTTCGAAACCCCGCAGCGCGAACTCGCCGCTTTCACGCGCATCCATCTCGACGCAGGCGCCCTCGCCCACATCGGCCTCACTCTCAATCCACGCTCCATCGGCCAGGTCGACGCACAAGGCAACCGCATCATCCTCCCCGGCGACTACACCCTTTCCATCGGAGGCGCCCAACCCGGCGACTCCCCCTCCGGCCAAACCGCCACCTTCACCATCACCGGCCAAAAAGAGTTGCCGAAATGAAGCGGCGATTGGCGTCCGGTGCGCCCGGAACCCGCCCCTGAAGAAAACCCTTCCACTCAAACGTTTTAGCTGCTAGGCTAAATGCCGACCGATAAGGCGCCCCACTGCTTTTCTGAACGCTGAGCGCTGAACGCTGTCCCACGAGGCTCCCATGAAACGCCGCTCCTTCCTGCAATCCGCTGCCGCTCTCGCCGCCGCGCCCGCCCTCCAGTCCCTCCTTAATTCCGCCGCCGCGCAAAACCTGCCCTCCCTCTCCGCCGCGCCCAACCGCTTCCCCAACGACTTCATCTGGGGCACGGCCACCGCCGCGTATCAGGTCGAAGGCGCCGTTCACGAAGACGGCCGCGGTCCCTCCGTCTGGGATACCTTCTCCCACACGCCTGGCAAAACCTTCCAGGGCCAGACCGGCGATGTCGCCGACGACTTCTACCACCTCTACCCGCACGACATCGAGCTGATGCAGCGTCTCGGCACGAAGGGTTTCCGCTTCTCCATCGCATGGCCCCGCATCTTCCCCGACGGAACCGGCACGCCCAACCCCAAAGGCATCGACTTCTACAAGCGCCTCGTCGACGCCCTCCTGGCCGCCAACATCGAGCCCTTCTGCACCCTCTCCCACTGGGATCTACCCCAGGCACTCCAGGACAAAGGCGGCTGGACCAGCCGCGCCACCGCTCAGGCCTTCGCTGACTACGCCCACTACACCGTCAGCCAGCTTTCCGACCGCATCAGCCACTGGATGACCATCAACGAATTCGGCTCCTTCATCGACGCCGGCTACGGCGAGGGCGTCTCCGCGCCCGGCCTCCGCCTGCCCCGCGCCCAGGTTATGCAGGCCCGTCACAACGCCGTCCTCGCTCATGGTCTCGCTGTCCAGGCCATTCGCGCCGCGGCCACTCGTCCCGTCGAAGTGGGACTTGCTCAGGACATGCCCGGAGCCATGCCCGCCATCGCCGACCCCGCCCACATCCGCGCCGCTGAAATCGCCTTCCGCGAAATCAACGCTCAGTACGCGACCGTCATCTTCGAGGGCCGCTACACTGACCGCTATCTGCGCACCCTCGGCGCGGATGCTCCGAAATTTACACCCGAAGAGCTGAAAACCATCTCCACCCCGCTGGACTTCGTCGGCATCAACATCTACACCACGCAGGAGGTCGTCCCCGCGGACACTCCCGACGGCTTCCTCATGGTTCCGCGCCCCACCACCTACCCGCACGCAGCCTCCAACTGGCTCTTCGTCAATCCGCAGGCGCTCTACTGGACCCCGAAACTCGTCTCTCAACTCTGGGGCGTCAAAAAGATCTACATCACCGAGAACGGCTACTCCTCGGCCGACGTCCTGCGTCCCGACGGCCGCGTCCTCGACTCGGACCGCATCCTCTACCTTCGCAACTACCTGCTCCAGTTGCAGCGCGGCATCGCCGAAGGCAATCCCGTCGCCGGTTACTTCCTCTGGCGCCTCCTCGACAACTTCGAGTGGAGCTCCGGTTACAGCCTCCGCTTTGGCATCACCTACGTCGACTACGCAACCCAGAAACGCACGCCCAAGCTCTCCTACGACTTCTACCGCAACGTCATCGCCACCAACTCCGTCGTGTAGTTCTGATCACTGTTCACTGCTCACTGATCACGGTTTTTCGGAACGCTGTGCCCTGTACCCTGTTCCCTGCACCCTGTACCCTGACTACGTGTCGTTCAAAGACTTCCTCGGCAACGAGCCCACCGTCCGCCACCTGCGCGAATCCATCGCCGCCGGACGTCTGCCCAACGCGCTCATCCTCGCCGGACCCCGCGGATCCGGCAAGTACACCCTGGCCATCATGCTCGCCCAGGCCGCCAACTGCCTCACGCCTCCGCACGGCCCCGACGGCCTCCCCGACTTCTGCGGTGTCTGCACCAATTGCGAGCGCATCGGCCAGTCCCTCGATCTCGACGCCCGCGTCGACGAAGCCATCGCCGCCCGCGAAGAACTCCGCGACGTCGACAAGCGCGACACCCGCATCCTCATCCAGACTCACCCCGACGTCCTCGTCATTCCCCCCGACCCGCCGCAGCTCCTCATCAAAATCGGCCAGGTCCGCGTCCTCACCCGCGAAATCTACCGCGTCCCCGCCGAAGGCCGCCGCGCCTTCTCCATCTTCACCAGCGCCGCCTTCATGAAGGAAGCCGCCAACTCCCTCCTCAAAGTCCTCGAGGAGCCGCCCGCGTACGCCACCATCGTCCTCCTCGCCGAAAACACCGGCGAACTCCTGCCCACCATCCGCTCCCGCGCCGGCATCTTCCGTCTCGGCGCCATCCCCATCGACCAAATCGAAAAACTTCTCGCCGAACGCCGCCCCAGCGACCGCCCCGCCGAACGCGCGCTCATCGCCCGCCTCTCGGAAGGCGCCATCGGCCGCGCTCTCGGCTTCGATCTCCCCACATATCTCGCCAGCCGCGCCGACGCCCTCGTAGTACTGCGCAACAGTATTGGCCAAGCCGACGCCTCCGACCTGTTCAAGGTCACGGAAACCTACCGCGCCGGTGCCGAAGGCCAGGAAAAAACCGAAGGCCTCCTCCGCGCCGCCTCCTCTCTCCTCGAAGACCTGCTGCTTCTTAAATCCGAAACGCCGCAGCTGGTCCGCAATATCGATTTGCAAAAAGAGCTGGCCGAGATGGCCTCTGTGGTCACTTACGACTGGATTGAGTCCGCCGCCCGCGGCCTGCGCCAGGTCGAATCCGGCATGCGCCGCAACCTCCTCCGCTCCCTTTCGCTCGACAGCTTCGCCGCCCAGCTCAGTCAGTAGCTGCAGCAGATCAGTGCCCGGTGCTCGGCGCCCGGTGCCCGGGCCCCTCAGTGGATTCCCACAACCGACCCAGGTTACTATCTCCGCAACGCTTCTCCAGCCCGTTTTTGCTGTTCCGCCATGCGACGCGGCCCGCGTTTCCTGCATCACATAGGCACATCTTGTCCGCTAAGGATTTTTGGGTATGTCCCTTTTGCCTGCCTCAACCGTGCGCACGCTGCGTCCGCGAGTCGTCTCGAGCGCTTCTCAGCGAGCTTCGTCCGCACTTGCTTCGGCCATTCCGGGTCCGGTTCCGGTTCCAGCCCCCGCCCCCGCGCCGCTCCCCAGCAAAACGCACGACCTCGACGTCATCGGCCCGCGCAAACTCATCCGCCCCACTTTGCCTGACAGCGCCCGCCGCAATCGCCGCTTCCAGCGCCAGGACCAGCCCACTCTGATCGTCGGCTCCGGCGTCGCGCACGCCGCACGCGCGCAGGAATCCTCGCACGCCGAATCCTTCTACCTGCAAAAGCAGGTGCAGGCGCAAACCCCGATGATCTTCGTCCTCGAAGACGGCGAAAAAATCGATGGCTGCATCGAGTGGTACGACCGCAACGCCATCAAGGTGCGCTGCACCGCATCGCCCTTCCGCAACAACCGGTCCAGCGATGCAACCACGCGCGCCCTCATCTACAAATCCAGCATCAAGTACCTCTACAAAGCCGGAGAAAATTCGTCACAGCCATAATATGGGTGCCCCATGTCTCGATTTTGAGACATGGGAAAACGCGCGAAGCGCGTCCGCTCCCCCGCACCCAACGCTGAGCGCTTTTTTCTAAACCCTAAACTCTAAACTCCAAACTCCTCCCTGCTCCCTGCCCTCAACAGCCGATCCCGCACCGCCGCCCCTATCCCCACCGGCTCCGGCAACGGACACACAATCGCCGTCACCCCCGCCGCATCCAGCCACCGCAGTCCCGCGTACAGCTTCTGCGCCAGTTCCTCCGGCTTCTCCCACGATCCCCAGGGGTAGACATGCACCGTGTCGTAGCCCATCGTGAACCCGCGCGGGTCAAACGGTTTCTTCCGCATTGCCATCAGCGCTGCCTTAAAACCCTCCGGCGCCATCACGCCCACCATTTCGCCAGCCTCCTCCAGGCGATTCACCTCATCGATCAACGCAACGTGCAGGCCCGGCGGGAATCCTTCCACCAGCACCAGCCGCGCTCGCGGCGCATAATGCCGCACACCCATCCCCGGCGCCGGAGCCGCCGCCTCACTCTCCTCGAGTTCCGTCCGAAACTTCACATCGCCCCGGCACACCGAGCGAAGCTGCTCCAGCGTGATCATCCCCGGCCGATAAATCACGCACTCCCCCTCCCGCACATCCACCACCGTCGACTCCACCCCGTGCGTTGTCTCTCCGCCATCCAGAATCGCGTCGATCCGGCCGTCCAGATCCTCGGCTACGTGGGCTGCGGTCGTTGGGCTGATCCGCCCAAACCGGTTCGCGCTCGGCGCCGCCACCGGAACCCCCGCGGCCACCAGCAGCGCATGCGCTACAGGATGCGCCGGCATCCGCGCTCCCACCTTCTCCAGCCCCGCCGTCACCGACTCCGGCACTCCGGGATGCTTCGGCAGCAGCAGCGTCAGCGGTCCCGGCCAGAACGCATCCATCAGCCGCCGCGCATCCTCACTCACTTCCGCCGCCACCTGCTCCAGCATCGCTGCCTCGCCGATATGCACAATCAGCGGATCCCAGCGCGGCCGCTCCTTCGCCCCAAAAATCCTCCCCACCGCCGCCGCATCCAGCGCATTCGCCCCCAGCCCGTAGACCGTCTCTGTCGGAAACGCCACCATCCCGCCCGCCCGCAGAATCTCCGCCGCGCGCGCAATCGCGGCTCGCGAAGCCCTGCTCTCCGGATTGCCGGCTTCCACCGTGAGCCTCAGCGTCTGCACTCTCTCCCTCTCCCGATGCCTATCCTAACCGTCGCCGGACCTTGGCCCGTCTTTCGCTAACCCGTCTTCGGTTAGCCGCCTTTTGCTAACCCCTTCATCCCTGACCAGCCACCTGCCACCCGCGACCGGCCCTCACCTGCGCCCTGTACCCTGCACCCTGTACCCTGCTTTTATGCCCCTGGAAATCGAAGTCAAATTCCCGGTCCCCGATCCCGAGGCACTCGTGCGCCGCCTCCGCGCCGCCGGCTTCCACGAGGCAACCCCCCGCACCTTCGAGCGCAATATCCTCTACGACACGCCCGACCGCCGCCTCCGCGCGCAGACGGCCATCCTCCGTATCCGCAAATACGGCGACCGCTGGGTCGTCACCCACAAGTGCCTCCCGCAAAACAATGACCCCGCCGCCCGCCACAAGCTGCGCGAAGAAACCGAAACCGAGGTGCGGGACGGCGAAGCCCTCGGCCACATCTTCACCCAGCTCGGCTTTGAGCCCGCCTTCATCTACGAGAAGTGGCGCACCGAGTTCGCTGACGCGACCGGCCACTGCGTCCTCGACGAAACCCCCATCGGCGTCTACGCCGAGCTCGAAGGCCCCGCGGACTGGATCGACCAGACCGGCCGCAAACTCGGCGTCAACCCCGGCCAGTTCCTCACCCTGAGCTACGGCCGCCTCTTCGATCAGTGGCGTCAGTCGACCGGCAGCTCCGCCCAAAACCTCACCTTCGACGAAATCCCGTCACTCTCCCTCTAATTCTTCCCCTCGCCGCGCCGATATCCACCTTGAACGTCGCAGTGCGGGCGTAATCCGCTCGACCCGTCCGCCTGCCCGTATTTTTCCAGCGGAGGCATCCGTTGCTCTCGTCTCTCTACTCTCCCCGCCGCCGGCGTCAGGCTGCGCTATGGCGCGCCTTCCGACAACCCCTCCTGTGCATTCAACCCACCGGTCCCCGCCCGATGAACCAGGAACCGCTGCTACTGGAAACCTTCCCTGAGCCCGCCACCGCGCAATCAAAATCCACCCTCCCCCTGCGACTGTGGAGACATCGATGAACTTCTTCGCCCGCATTCCCTTCGGCTATAAATTGCGCCTGATCATGGGACTCCTGATGGCCTCGACCGCCCTCGCCGCCCTCACCGAGGTGTTTCGCCTCAACCGCGCCGAAACCATCTCCCTCTGGGCTGTGGCGATGGTCGGAGGCACCGTTGCCCTGATCGGGCTCGAACTGACCTCCCGCTGTCTCATCGCCAGCCTCCGCGAGCTCGGTGAGCGCGCCCGCTCTATCACCGAAGGCAATCTCACCGGCCAGACCGTCATCTGCGGCGCTCACGATGAGGTCGGCGATCTCGGCCACTCCATGGACCGCATGCAGGAGAGCCTGCAGGGCGTGATTGCCGCCATCATGGAGGCTTCCGCCACGCTCCACAACAACTGCGAAGATCTGGCCCGCGCTGGCGCCCAGGCCTGGAACCGCACCAGCCAGCAAAGCGCCCAGACCCACCAGGCCGCCAGCGCCATGCAGGAAATGTCTATTTCCATTGCCGAAGTCTCCGGCCATGCCCAAACTGCCTCCGACCAGGCCCGCGAGGCCGCCACCGTCGCCCGCGAAGGCGGTGCCATCGTCGAGGAAATGCTCTCCGGCATGAACACCATCTCCGACTCGGTTTCCCAAACCGCTGCAACCGTCGAGCGCCTCGGCAAAGAATCCGAGCAGATCATCCGCATCGTCAACGTCATCGAAGAAATCGCGCAGAAAACCAACCTGCTCGCCCTCAACGCCGCCATCGAAGCTGCCCGCGCCGGCGAACAGGGCCGCGGCTTTGCGGTTGTCGCCGGGGAAGTCCGCCGCCTCGCCGAATCCACCCGCAACGCCACCAGTGAAATCGCGCAGATGATCGAGAGCATCACCGCCAACACCCAGGCAGCCGTCCAGGCCATGGGAGCCGGCACAGAACGCGTGAACCATGGAATGGAGATCACCGCCCGCGCCGGCGCTTCTCTCAAGCGCATCATGGCCGCCACCGACCAGGTCGAGTCCATGATCGCCCAGATCGCCACCGCCTCCACCGAGCAATCCGTCGCCGCTCAGGAATTCAGCCAGAACCTCGAAGTCATCAACCAGCTCGGCGAAGAAGGCAACGCCGCCAGCCCTGTCACCAAAGGCCTCGTCCAGTCCGTGGGAGCCGGCGCCGACCGCCTCCAGGAATCCGTTGGCCACTTCCGCCTCGGCGATGCCCGCTCCATCTCAGGCCCCACGCCGCGCCGTGACCCGCCGCCCGCAGTCGCTCCCCACCCCGCCCCCACCTTCGGCGACTAGCAGCAGTCGGTGATGCGCGACCTGTTCGCACGGTTCACGGATCACTGTTCACTGTTCTCCGGTAAACGGATTCACCTCCGTCGACTTCGCCGCCGTCGGATCCGCCTTCGCCCCCTCATGCTCCGCCCCCGCTCCTGCGAGCCGGTTTTCCTGTGCTCTGTGCTCTGTGCTCTGTGCCCTCGTGTAAATCCGATTCGGATCCCCCGGCAGAATCCCTTTCTCCTCCAGCGCCAGCGCGATCCGCCGCTGCGTCTCTCGCTGTGCCGCCCACTGCTGGTTCGCCTTCGTCTTCAGCTGCACCGGATAGATCACCTGCGATCCCCTGATCGAATCCACGCCCAGCAGCACCGGATCGGCCAGATAGACATCCTTGTACGCAGGATCGTTCCTCACGCTCATGGCCACATCCTTCAGCAGCGCCATCACCTCGTCCGGATTCGCGGAAAAGTCCACCGACACATTGATCGTCGCCACGGAGAAGTCCCGCGTCAGGTTCGCTACCGTCGTGATCTGCGAATTGGGCACGATGTAGAGCGTCCCATCCGCGTCCCGCACCTGCGTCCTGCGCAGCGTCATCGTCTCCACCGTGCCGCTCACCCCCGCTACCCGCACTACATCGCCCACGTTGAACTGGTCGTCGATCAGGATCAGGAATCCGTTGAAGCAGTCCCTTACGATGTTCTGCGCCGCCAGCCCAATCGCCACCCCCGCCACGCCTGCGCTTGTCAGCAGCGGCCCCAGATTGAAGCCCAACACCGGCAGCACCTGCAGCACCGCCAGAAACACGATCACCCCGACGCCCGTCGCGCGAATCACCGACAGCAGGGTCCGTACCTGCGCCGTATGCCCCACCGAACTCGGCTGCCGCTCCGTGATTCTCAGGATGTGATCCGTCACCAGCCGCAGCACCCACATCAGCACCCAGCCGAGCAGCGCGACCAAAATCAGCTTGGGCAGCTTCTCATGCAGGAACTCCTGCAGATCCATGACATACTTGTCCCCCAGCCCCTCAAAAAACTCCCGCCGCCCCAGCATCAGCATCTCAATCCACATGGTTTTCCCTCAGCATAACGTCACAGTGTGTTTACCTTTCTCCGCGCCCAACGGGCTTATAATTCTGCCACCACCGAAAGCCCCGGTGCGTTCCTTCCCAACCTGTTTGTAGGAGGCGCTTTCATGATCAACGTTGCCCAGTTGACGCGGAACAGCCGTCTGGTTCTCATCGCCCTGCTCGCCGCGTTCGCGCTCCCCGCCGCGCACGCCCAGCAGCAAACCGTGCCAGCGGTACCCACAACGCCCCAGCATAACGGTGTCGACGCCTCTGGTTTTGGCGATCCCAGCCCCCGCGACCCCGATCAGGCGCGCATGATGAAGGACATGAGCCGCGAGCGCAATGCCATTCGCCAGAAACAGATTGTCGATGATACCGCTCAGCTCCTCGACCTGGCCAAACAGCTCAAGGACGCCGTCGACAAGAGCAGCAAAGATCAGCTTTCGCTTTCCGTCGTCAACACCGCCACCGAAATCGAGAAGCTCGCCAAAGTCGTCAAAGAAAAAATGCGCGACGGCCAATAACAGCGCTTAGCGTTCAGGAACTCCCGTCACCGGCTGCTTCGCTCGCCCTTCGCTGGAAGTTGGCTAGCTTCCCGCGTTCAGAGTTTTTCTCGCATCGCCCACAGCATTTTGCCGGCCCGATCAGCCAGTAACGTCGCCAATTTTCGCCGGATCTCCGAAGCCGAGTTCGTGCGCAATCACAAGTTGCGTCTGAATCTCCATGGCCGAGCCACGCGCCATTCCCAGAAAGCTTCGATATTCGCCCCTCGAGGATCGGCCATAGCCCTCGGCAATGTTGCTGGCGACTGAGACTCCCGCTCGGCGCAGCTGACTAGTCAGCCCGTAAACCTCCTCTCTCGGAAAGTCTCTTGTCAGTCTGTAAAGCGCAACGGACATCTCGATCGCACACTGCCAGACATCAAGTTCACGATACGACTTCGCCATGGCGCCCCCCTGAACCCCGAACGCCGAACGCTGTCCTCAGATCGAAGGGCGTCCTGCCGAACATCGATCTCAGGATATGACGTCGCCCGTCATGGCAACTCCGGAACGCCGAACGCCGAGCGCCGAACGCTGTCTTCAGACGCGCCGGATCAACAGCAGCGTCTGATCGTCCCCCTGCTTCCCAAACGCCCGCGCGCTCCCCAGAATCGCCCCCGCCAGTTCCGGCAGCGCCGCGTGCGCGTCCGCGGCAATCGTCCTCTCTACGCGCTCGATTCCAAATTCCTGCCCCTGCCGGTCGCAGACTTCCAGCACCCCATCCGTCGCCACTACCAGCAGGTCCCCCGGCCCCAGCGCGATCGCCGCCCCCGTAAATCCTTCCACCGGCAGCAGGCCCAGCGGAAACTGCTCCTCCTCCATGCGCCGCCAATCCTGCCGCTGCGGACTCCAGTGCAGGATCGGAGGGCTCGCCGCCATCGCATACCATGCTCCGCCATCCGCGTTCAGCCGGAACGCCGTCAGCGTCGCATACATCTGCGGCTCCTTCACATCCGGCAGCACCTGGTTCAGCTTCTCCAGCAGAAGCGGCAGCGTCCCGCTCGGATGCCCCGTCGCCGCATCCAGCAGCGCCGTCCGCGCCGCAATCTTCAGCATCCCCATCAAAATTCCTGCCGGCAGCCCATGCCCCGCAATATCCGCCACGTACGCCACCATGTCGCCATTCGGCAGCAGCAGCGCGTCCACCAGGTCGCCGCCCACCTTGTCGCTGGGCTCCGAAATTCCATAGACCTCGAAGCGCTCCGTGCGCAGCGAGACCGGCGGCACCAGCGTCTTCTGGATCCCGTGCGCCAGCTCCAGCTCACTGCGTATCCGGTACGATTCCTTCCCTTCCGCCCGAATGAAGCCAATGAAAAAGAAGTACGAGGCCATGACCACCAGCACGATGCCCACTGCTGCAGACTGCACTCCCGCCTTCGTCGCCACCTCATGCAGGCCGAACGTGCGCATCATCCAGCGCGCCAGCCACGTCATCAGCGTCCCGTTGAAGAATTGCAGAACAATCAGGCCCACGATCAGGCCCGCGATGAATTTACGCGGCGATTTGTAAATCACCAGGATCCAAAGCGCGCAATTCGCCCCGCTGAGGATCGCCAGAACTATGACCACCGCGTAAGGAGTCGTTCCCAGACTCATCAGGTCATAGAAAAACCCAAAGACAGAAAACAGCAGCGACGCCGCCACCAGCAGCAGCCACAGCCGTTTCCACGGTATCGCGCGCATTCGATCCCAGCGTGAAAAACGCCAGGCTCTTGATATCAGAACTTGTTCACCCTTCCCCATAGGCTGCCAACATATCAGCGATTCGCCCCCACCACCAGCGACCCACCACCGGCTACCGGCTACAGGCTACCGGCTCCCATCCCCTCCCACCCGCGTACCCCCAAACAGTTACCTTCCGACCATCCCAAATTCACGTTTCCCCGCGATACAATCTTTCGTCGGCCCGGTCCGGCGCGCCATTCCCCAGGCTTTCGTTCCCCGTGCGCCCTAAACTGGAAAGACACATCTAAATAAAGGGTTAGAGAAAAGTCCCCATGGCCCGAACCGCAGTCTCAGGCGCTGAACTCAGCAAACCCGGCGAGCTGGCACCCTCCCGCAACGGGAGCGGCCCCCCGCTCTCCCGCGACCAGCTGATCCGGATTTACCGCCTCATGTACCTCTCGCGCCGCACCGACGACCGCGAGATCATCCTCAAAAATCAGCAAAAGGTCTTCTTCCAGATCTCCGGCGCCGGCCACGAAGCCCTCCTCGTCGCCGCCGCCCTTTCCCTGCGCTCCGGCTACGACTGGTTTTTCCCCTACTACCGCGATCGCGCCCTCGCCCTCGCCCTCGGCGCCACCGTCGAAGAACATCTCCTCCAGGCCGTCGGCGCTGCCACCGACGCCTCCAGCGGCGGCCGCCAGATGCCTTCCCACTGGTCCAGCCCCGACCTTCACATCGTCACCCAGTCTTCCTCCACTGCGACCCAGTGCCTCCAGGCCGTCGGCTGCGCCGAAGCCGCCCTCTACCTCCAGCAGCATCCTGAAGCCGCCGAGCCCCACCAGGGCGACTACCGCCAGTTCCGCAAAGTCGATTTCCACGGCGACGAAGTCGTCTACGTCTCTCTCGGCGATGGCGCCACCAGCGAGGGTGAGTTCTGGGAGTCCGTCAGCATCGCCTCCAATCTGAAGCTCCCCGTCCTTTTCGTCGTCGAAGACAACGGCTACGCCATCTCTGTTCCCGTCGAGGTCAATACTCCCGGCGGCAACATCTCGCCGCTGGTCGCCGGCTTCCCCAATTTCTATTTCGCCGAAGTCGACGGCACCGATCCGCTCGCCTGCCTCCCCGCCTTCGAGGCCGCCGTCGCCCATTGCCGCGCCCGCAAGGGTCCGGCGCTCGTGCACGGCCACGTCATCCGCCCCTACGCGCATTCGCACTCCGACGACGTCCGCCTCTATCGCCCGGAAACCGAGCGCCAGGCCGAAGCCCTCCGCGATCCCATTCACAATTTCCAGATGCACCTCCTGCGCGAAGGCATCCTCGACGCCGAGGCCATCGACCGCATCGAGAAGGAAATCGACGAAGAAGTCCGCCAGGCCGCCGAGCGCGCCCTCAGCGCCCCGCTGCCTTCGACCGAGACAGCCGCGATCCTCCGCCATCAGTATTCCGAGGACTACGACCCCACGCGCCCCGAGCTCCAGACCACCCCCGCCTCCGAAGGCAAGGCCCGCACCATGGCCGACCTCATCAACGCCTGCCTCCACGACGAAATGCAGCGCGACTCCCGCATCGTCGTCTTCGGCGAAGATGTCGCCGACTGCTCCCGCGAGGAGTATCTCGAGAACAAGCAGGTCAAAGGCAAGGGTGGAGTCTTCAAGCTCACCGCCGGCCTCCAGTGCGAGTACGGCTCCGGGCGCGTCTTCAATGCCTCGCTCGCCGAAGCCGCCATCGTCGGCCGCGCCATCGGCATGGCCGTCCACGGCCTCAAGCCCGTCGCCGAAATTCAGTTCTTCGACTACATCTGGCCCGCCATGCATCAGCTCCGCAACGAGCTCCCGCTCATCCGCTGGCGCTCCAACGGAGGCTTCGCCGCCCCCGCCGTCATCCGCGTCCCCATCGGCGGCTATCTCACCGGCGGCGCCATCTACCACTCGCAGTCGGGCGAGAGTCTCTTCACCCACACCCCCGGCATCCGCGTCGTCTACCCCTCCAACGCTCTCGACGCCAACGGACTCCTCCGCACCGCCATCCGCTGCGACGATCCCGTGCTCTTCTTCGAGCACAAGCGCCTCTATCGCGAATCGTACGGTCGCGCCCCGTATCCCGGCCCCGACTACACCATCCCCTTCGGCAAAGCCAACATCGTGCGCGAAGGCAAACACCTCACCGTCATCACCTATGGAGCCATCGTTCCCCGCGCACTCCAGGCGGCCCAGCGCGCTTCGCGCGAATTAGGCGTCGAAACCGAAATCCTCGACCTCCGCACCCTCAACCCCTACGACTGGGAAGCGATCGCGACCTCCGTCACGAAGACCAGCAAGGTGATCGTTGCGCACGAGGACATGATCAGCTGGGGCTACGGCGCGGAAATCGCCGCCCGCATCGGCGAAGAACTCTTCGACTCGCTCGACGCTCCGGTCCGCCGCATCGGCGCGATGGACACCTTCGTCGCCTACCAACCCGCCCTCGAAGACGCCATCCTCCCCCAGCCCGAAGGCATCTTCCAGGCCATCGCCTCTCTGGCCAGGTACTAAGCTGCCGTCGCGGAACGAATCCGGGTGCCCCATATCTGCCCGGTTTTGGCAGATGTGGGGAAGCGCGAAGCGCCCGCTTTAGATCTCCTCGCTGGCTGGCCCGGGGCCCGATTTTGAAACCCGGAAAGCGCGCCGCCTCTCCGGCCTACTTCTTCACCGCCCCCAAAATCGCCTTTTGATTCCTGAGAATCCCTTTCTGATTCGTCAGAATCGCGTTCAGCGCCTTCTGGTTCTTCTTAATGTCAGCCTGGTTGGTCAGGATCGCCTTCTGGTTGGCAAGAATGCTCTTCTGGTTCTGCAGGATCGTCTTCTGATTCGCAACAACTTCGTCAGCCATAGTTCCTCTCCAGTCTCCTTTAGGAAACACAGCGGCCATTGTCGCCGAATCCCTCGTCTTCCTGCATCAACCTCAAGTGGAAATTTCTCTCCACCATCCGATGGACCTGGTTTCACACACTTAGCAAAAACATGAAGGTAAGGGGCGACTGGTTACCGGCTACTCGCCACTAGCTACTGGCTGTTCTGCGACCGCGGCAGCGCTGCGCACCGGCAGCGTGAGCAGCGCGTCCGTGACGCGGTTGGAGGCGTGGCGGAGAACGTCGCCTTCGTCGGCGAAGTTGCCGGTGATGCACTGAACGCCGAGAGCCTCGATGCGCTCGACGTCCGCAATGGTCGCCTCTGCGCCTTCCGCCGCGTAGCGCTCGCGCAGAGCTGGCGAGACCGGCGCTGTGTTGACCAGCGCGTAATCGAAGATCGCGCGGCCAGCGTGTTCGTAGATGCGCTCAATGTGCTGTGAGGCGGAGAGGTGCAGGCTTTCGTTGGCCTGGGTCATGAGGTTGCAGATGAAGACGCGCGTGCCCTGTGCTGTGCCAAGGGCTTCCGGGATGCCATGCACCAGCAGGTTGGTGACGATGCTGGTGTAAAGGGAGCCAGGCCCGATGGTGATGAGGTCCGCGGCGGCGATGGCCTCGAGAGTTTCCGGAGGCGGAAGGGGATCGGGCGGGTCGAGCATGAGCTCGACGATGCGCTGGCGGCTGGCGGTGATTTTGGTTTCGCCGCGCACGATGGAACCGTCTTCCATGCGCGCGGTGACCGTGACGTTGGCGGAAGTCACCGGGAAAATGTGGCCGCGGGTGGCGAGGATTTCCGCGGAAAGCTTGATAGCCTGGGCGAAGTCGCCGGTCATCTCCGTGAGCGCGGCGATGAAGAGGTTGCCGAAGTTGTGACCGCCGAGTTCTCCACCTTTGCGGAAGCGGTGACGGAAAAGCTGGGAGATGAGGCGCTCATCCTCGGAAAGCGCGACCATGCAGTTGCGCAGGTCGCCAGGAGGCAGCATGTTGAAATCGCGGCGGAGACGGCCGCTGGAGCCGCCGTCATCGGTGACGGTGACCACCGCGGTGAGGTCGGCGATGAAAGGGGTGGAATCTGAGGGAGTGAGGTGGCCACTGCCGTGAGGGACGCGAAGCTTGAGTCCGCGCAGAAGGGTCGAGAGGCCGGTTCCTCCGCCAATGGCGACGACGCGCAGGCCTGCGGAAGGCGTGGATTTCGCGGTAGGAAAAGTCACCGAATCGTATAAGGGCTTACGCGTACGAGTCTAAACCAGTCGCGACACAACGCGGGTTAGCGCCGGTCAGCCCAGTTCCGGGTAGAGAAGCTCGGTGAAGCGGGGATCGTCCGCCATATCGACGAAATCGGGATCGCTGCGAGCCTGGATGCGATTGGCGGGATTGAGCTCGATGGCGCGGCTGAGATGTTCGAGGGCTTCTTCGGCCTGGCCCGTCATGCTGCTGAGCAGGGCCATGCCGTAGTGGGCAAAGTCAGCCCGCGGCGATGCAGCGAGGATGGCCTCGAACTGGTCGCGGGCCTCTTCGAAGTTTCCAGAGTTGAGCAGGGAAACGGCGTAATCGTACTGCTCTTCAGGAGTCTTGAAGCTCAGCGAGGAGTCGGCGGAATTGCGCGCGCAGACCGTGAGGTAGACGCGGGAGCGCTCGATGATTTCCGGGGGAGCTTCGCGGGAGAGCTTTTCGAAGATCACCCGGGCCTTCTCGAACTTGCCCTGCTGCATGAGCTGAAGGGCGTTTTGATACTCCTGAAGGAGCCGGGCGTTTTCGCCGGCAGCGGAACCGGATTTTGCCGCGGCGGAGCGGGGCGAGCGGCGAGCCGTGGATGTTTCGCGTGCTTCCTGCATTCGGGCCATAAGCGATCTGCCTCGGAGACGCAGCCGGGGCACGCGGCGTCTTCTCTGCACTCTACAGACAACGTTTTATACGCACAATGCGGCGCGCCGTCAAATGCGGGTGGGCAAGCGTGCCAATTCAGCGCGATTTGACCTTCGAGGTGCGAGTCGTGGGATTTGCTCTGGAGGGTGGAAGGCGCGAAGAATGGGGAGCAGGACTTCATGGCGCGAGCGTCGATCGACAAACTGGTGGGTGTGGCGGCCATGGCGGGGCTGTGCGCGCTGGCGTTGTGGGCGGAGAAGAAGCCGGCGCAGGTTCCGGCGACGGATTTGCAGCCCGCTGTGCGCATCGAGGTGGCGCCGCTGGGATATTTGCCGCCGGGAAGCTTTTATCTCACCTACCGGCTGTCCTCTGAGGCGCTGGGGTTCTTCGACAACGACCATTTGCTGTTCACTTTTCGCGTAGGCGGGCTGCTGAACCGGCTGCCGAACGATCCTGCGGACGACGACGACCAGCAGATCCGGGCCATGGTGCTGGACGTGAAGACGGGCAAGACGGTGCGCCAGACGGAGTGGCGGATGCACGACCGCGGACCATATCTGTGGCCGTTCGCCGGCGGAAAGTTCCTGGTACGGCGGCGCGATTCCCTGTTCCTGGCCGATGAGTCGCTCGAGTTGCAGCCCTGGATGGACTTCAGCGAGCGCGTGAGGGACGTTCAGGTCTCGCCCGATCGCAGAATGGTCGTGGTGGAGACCGACGATACGGCGAAGGTGCGGACCCAGGCTTCCGAGCCGCGCCATCTGGGATCGGGAGAGCCGGTGAAGGTGATGGTGCTGGCGGCGGAATCGAAGACGCCCATTGCCCAGACCGATGGTCAGGCGCCGGTGCTGCTGCCGCTGATGGGCGACGGGGTGCTGGACATGCTGGAGGGAAAACTGCCGGGCTACTGGGTGATGCGCGACGTTCCCTTCCACGGCGACCCGAAACTCGTCGCGCAGGTGAGGTCGGCGTGCCGGCCGTCGGTCAAGCCGCTCAGCACAACGGTGGTGCTGCTGGAGGGTTGCTATCTGGACGGGAGCGACCACCAGATTTTTGTTATCTCGATGGATGGCAGGCAATTGTGGCGCGATCGCTGGGAGAACCGCTTCGTGTGGGCCTGGTTCGATACGGCGGAGAACGGAAGCCGCTTTGCCTACGAGTCGATTGCGGTGAGCCGGCCGATTTCGACGTTTGACGCGCTGTATCCCGAGGACATTACGGGGCAGATGGTGGGCGTGTATGACACGGAAAGCGGGAAGCTGGTGCTGGTGAAGGATGTGTCGCCGGTGCTGACGGCGGGGCAAAATGTGGCGCTCTCACCGGACGGGACGCGGTTTGCGGTGCTGCGCAATGGGGCGATCGAGGTCTACGATTTGCCGCCGGTGGAGGCGCCGCAGCAGAAGGCCACCGACGTGGCCGCAAAGAAGAAAAAGTAATGGGCGCGAGCGACCGCCAGCGGTCAGAAAGCCGGCATGGCTCGACTCATGAGGGCGGAAGCATGGCGCAGGTGCTGTGCAGCATGGAGCGCTTCGCGGGATTGTCTTCCGGCGCCGCGCGGAAGGTTTTCTGCAGATCCTTGGTGCGCACCGGGCTTTGGAAGTTGAAGACGTTGCCGGAGCAGACCAGCTGTCCATTCAGCCGGAAGACGGAATAGGTGTCGACCGCACCGCCGCCAAAAGTGACTTTGGTCCCGAAGATGTTGCTTTGCTTGTTGACCGAGCCACCGGACTCCAGCGCCTTGAGCCAAAGCACGTGCTGCCAGGTCGCGCTGGCGCCGCTGGCTCCGTTGCCGGTGAAGCCCATTTGTTTCGCGACTTCATCCGCGGAGAGGACGGCAGCAAGGTGAGAAGGCGGGGCCGGTTGAGTTTCGGCTGTCTTGTCGGCAGGGTTGCCAGGAGCGGGTCCTGCGCCAGGAGTGGCCATCACCGCTTTCAGAAAGGTATCCATCGCGGTGATGACGCCGTCAATGCTGGTAGTTTCACCGGAGTTCCCGGTGGCTCCGGCTTTTGCATTCGTGCATTTTTCGTAAGAGGAGTAAAAGCCGCTCAGATTCTGCATGTACGGAGAATTGGTGTAGTCGGCGGCGCCGAGTGCGTTGGGGTTGTAGAGTTCGGGCACGAGGACGAGGACGTTCAGCGAGCGAAGCTCGCGAGCGACCTCATTCAACAGCGCCGGATTCTGAACCGTACCCACAACCGACGTGACCGTCTGGCTGCTGCTGAACATTTGCAGCGCGGCTCCAATAGCGGCGCCTTGCGGGGTGAGTTTGGCCAGTGCCGCGGCCGTGCCTGCCAGGCCACCGCCGCCTGTGAGGCCTCTCGATTTCATGTGCGGCTGGGCGGGAGTTTCCTGGCCGTTGTCACCTTTTGTTTCAGTGGCAACGCAGACGTCGTTGGCCCTTGACTCAAGAGCGCTCATGGTCGCCATGTCGGCGCGCCACAGCTGGAAATCGGAGATGAGGGAACTGTCGGAGGAGATGATGACAATGCCCGGCATCGTCTGCGAGGGGTTGCTGACCAGACAGGGTACGTGGGAACCGGCAGGAGCTTCGGTGACGTCGCTCTGGAAAAGATACCGGGCGATGTCGCACGCGATGACCTGGCTGTTCTCTTCGACCGCTTTGTAGGTGAACATCTCGGTCTCAATGGAGAAGGGGCTGTTGTTGGCTTCTGCACCCGAGGTTTGCCCTGAGGAGCTCGAGGAACCGGACTTGGAGGATGATCCGGAGGCGCTCTGTGCAGACGACAGTGCGCAGCAAAGGCAAAGCGCCGCGAGGAGGGAGATTGTTGTGCGAACAGAAACTCGATTCATGGCCTTGGCCCTTTTCTTACTTCTGGCGATTCGTACGGCGCCGCGGGAACGCGGCCAGCAAATCGAAAATCCAGCTGGGGGGTTCACTTAGCATAGGCCAAAGGCGTGGGGTGGGATACTGAATTTTAGTAGTAACGCCTGGGGCGGCCGGAGATCCTTCGCTGCGCTCAGGATTTCGCCTGCGGGCTCCCGCTGCGCTCACACCCGCAAAACGGCTCAATTTGACATCTCACTGGGGTGGGTGCAATTCTCTAACGTTTTGCCGGGGGTGTTTTCTATGAATCCTCCAGGTGTGGCTGGAGCGGAGACGCGGAAGCACGGGGGCGAGCCTTTAACGGTGGCTCAGCCCTTCCTGATCCAACAGCAGTGGGACGCTTATACCGGAGAGCAGCACGCGGTGTGGGCGGAGCTGGTGCGGCGACGGATGCCCCAGCTGCGGGAGCACGCAGCCGAGGAGTATCTGAACGGGTTTGAGCAGATCGGGCTGCGCGAAGACACGATTCCGAACCTGGCCGATGTGAACCGCAGGCTGGGGCCGCGCACGGGATGGAATGCGACGCCGGTGAGCGGGTTTCTGCCGCCGGATGCGTTCTTCGAGATGTTGGGGGCAAGGCAGTTTCCGACCACGACCTACATCCGGAGCCGCGAGGCGATGGAATACACGCCGGAACCGGACATTTTTCACGACGTGTTTGGGCACGTGCCGATGCACGCGCATCCCGTTTTTGCGGATTTCCTGCAGCACTACGGTCGGGTGAGCGCGGCGCTGATGCACGACAAAGACAAGCTGGAAAAAATGGGGCGGCTGTTCTGGTTCACCGTGGAGGTTGGGGTGATCCTGCAGAAGGGGAAGGTAAAGCTGTACGGCAGCGGGCTGATCTCGTCGCACGGCGAGGGAACGCACGTGATCGAAGGAAAGCCGGAGATTCGGGATTTCAATCTCGACCAGGTGTTGGAGCAGAGGTTTCTGGTGTCGGAAGAGCAGAAGGTCCTGTACGCCGTGGAGTCGTTCGACCAGATTTACGAAGCCGCGCAGGAGGCCGAGAAACGGCTGGGGTGAGCTAACTCGGCGGCGTCGACTACTACCGATGTGGGATTCTCGGCTGGGTCCGCAATCCGCGAGGATGGCAGGATGCGTCAAAGGGCGCCGGAGCTGAAGACGGGGAGCCCGGCTGAATTTGGCGAGTGACGTTCCACAGCAAGGGAGCGTCGAACGAATCAGCGCAGGTGCGACTCACCGGAGTAATGGAAAAGCCGCAGAATTAGCAAAGAATTTATCTGCGCGGATGCACAATACGAAGATTGGTTCTTTGTGCGGCTGGATTGCATCCTGCGACCGGACGAAGACGCGCAGGAGGGAAATGTGCCTCGAATTCACTTTCAATTGCAGTTGGCGGAGCTGAAGGACAAGCTGCTGGCCATGGCGGCGCTGTCGCAGCAGGCGGTGCAGGCGGCGGTGGACGCATGGCTGCAGCGCGATGAGGCCCTGTGCCAGTACGTCCGCGAGAACGAGACGGCCATCAACACGGCGCAGCGCGAAGTGGATGAGATGGCCTACGAGCTGCTGTCGCGGGAGCAGCCGATGGCGATCGATCTGCGGTTCATCCTGGCGGTGATCAAGATCAACGGCGATCTGGAGCGGATCGGCGACATGGCGGTGAGCATTGCCATCCGGACGCTGGATCTGCTGGAGCAGGATCCGGCGGATTTGCCGGTGGACATCGCCGGCATGGGAGACTTCGCGGGCGTGATGATTCGCACGGCGGTGCAGGCGCTGCTGGACGGGGACGCGCTGGTCGCCGAATCGGTGCGCGACATGGACGACGAAATCGACCGCATGAACCGGGTGGCGATTACCGATCTGACGAAGGTAATCCAGGAGCACCCGGAGACCGCGGACCAGGCGCTGCCGGCGATTCTGATTTCGCGGAATCTGGAAAGGATCGCGGACCACGCGACGAACATCGCCACGGACGTGATCTTCTGGGTACGCGGCGCCGATTTGCGGCACCAGCTGTCGCTGGCCGTCGACTGACGGACAGCCAGGGGTTAGGGATTAGAGTTTAGGGATTAGAAAAGCCCGGTGGCTGCGTTGGCCGCCGGGCTTTTTATTTGCGCCCGGCGGCGCGGGCTAACGTCCAGTCGATCGCGGAGTTGAGTTCCGCGTCAGTGACGTCTTCGACGACGATGGCGTTGCCGATGCCTTTGGGAAGGATGAAGCGCCGGGTTCCGGCGCGATTCTTTTTGTCGCGGCCGGCGGCGGCGAGAAGCTTCGAGCGCGTGGCGCGAAACGGCGGCAGCGGTCCGTAGGCGAGGATCGTCTGCTCGACGCGCTCGGCCTGGTCGGGTGCGACGGTCTTGCGGGCGAGAGCGATCTGCAGCGCGGCGAGAATGCCCCAGGCGATGGCTTCGCCGTGGAGCAGAGCGCAGAACTCCGTAGCAGCTTCGATGGCGTGGCCGAGGGTGTGGCCGTAGTTGAGGATCATGCGCAGACCGGATTCGCGCTCGTCGATGGCGACGACCTTGGCCTTCATGCGGATGGAGGCGACGATGACGCGCTCGAGAGCGGCGGGGTCGCGGGCGAGGATGGCGCCGGCGTTGTGCTCCATGAAACGGAAGAGCGCGGGGTCGCGGATGATGCCTGCCTTGATGCTCTCGAAGAGGCCGGCGCGGAGCTCGCGGTCGGGGAGGGTCTGAAGAACGTCGATGTCGGCGAAGACGGCACGGGGGTGGTGAAAGCTGCCGATGAGGTTCTTGCCCACGGCGAGGTTGACGCCGGTTTTGCCGCCAACCGAGGAGTCGACCTGAGCGAGGAGCGTGGTGGGGACCTGGACGTAGTCGATGCCGCGCATGTAAATGGCGGCGAGAAATCCGCCAAGGTCGCCGATGATGCCGCCGCCGAAAGCGATGAGCAGCGAGGAGCGGTCGGCGCCAGCGTTCGCTAGTTCGGAGGCGAGGCGTTCGATTTGGGTGAGGCGCTTGTGGCGCTCGCCTGCAGGGAGAAAGAGGACCGTGGGTTGCTGCGATTTGGGGAAGGCGGCGAGGAATTTCTTGCCCCACAGACCCCAGATTTCAGGCGACGTGAGGACGTAGATCTTCCCGGGGCTCCAATTCGAGACCCGGCGCGGAATCTGGGCGAAGAGATTGCGGCCGACGAAGACGGGGTAATCGGCGGAAGCGGTTTTGACAGGGATGGTGCGCATGTCAGGGTACAGCGTACAGGGTACAGGGGTGCAGAGGAGCGGGCTGAAACCGGCCCCCCAGAGGTGGGGAAGAGGTGCGGGTCTTGACAGTCTTTGCGGACGCGGGTGAGCGGACGAGTTAGCTCACCGCTTCCTCGTCCAGCTCATCCTCATCCAGGAACGCATCCTCCTCTCTGGCCAGCAATCCCAGCGCCTGCCGCTCGAAGAGCCGCCGGTAGATGCCGCCCGTCATCCGCACCAGATCGTCGTGCCGTCCCTCCTCGACGACTTCGCCGTTATCGAAGACCAGGATGCGATCGAGCATCCGCACCGTCGCCAGCCGGTGGGCGATCACAATCGCCGTCCGTCCCGCGATCAGCCGCTGCATCGCTTCCTGGATCAGCGCCTCCGACTCGGAATCGAGGCTCGAAGTCGCCTCGTCCAGCACCAGCACCGGAGCATTAGCAAGGAAAGCGCGCGCCAGCGCCACCCTCTGGCGCTCGCCGCCGGAGAGCTTGACGCCGCGCTCGCCCACCAGCGTGGCGTAGCCCTTCGCCTGGCGCTCGATGAACGCGTGCGCGTTGGCCAGCCGTGCGGCTTCCTCGATCTCCCAGGGCTTCGCGCCTGGCCTGCCGTACGCGATGTTCTCCTTGAGCGACCGATGGAACAGGATCGGCTCCTGCGGCACCAGCGCCAACTGGGCGCGCAGCGAGTCCTGCGTGACGTGCGCGATGTCCTGCCCGTCCACGATGATCCTTCCGCCGGTGACGTCGTAAAGCCGGTGCAGCAGCTTAACGAACGTCGTCTTGCCCGAGCCGGAATGTCCGACCAGTCCCACGCGCTCGCCCGGCTCGATGCGGATCGAGAAGTCGCGGAACAGCGGGTCTACCTGCATGCCGTAGCGGAAGGTCACGCGATCGAAAACGATCTCGCCCGCCGTGACGCGGATCGGCCGCGCCCCCGCGCGATCGGCCACGCCCAGCGGCTGCGACTCGAACCCCACCATGTCTTCCATCTCGTTGACGCTGCGCTGCAGGTTCGCGATGTGCTGCCCCGTATCGCGCAGGTAGCCGTGCACGATGAAGTAGCTGGTCAGCACAAACGTGACGTCGCCCGCGGTCGCGCGCCCGCGCCACCACAGCCACGCGGCGCAACCCACGACGAGGGTCCGCAGCGCCAGAAGCGCGATCATCTGTGCCGCCCCGCTGTGCGACGCGAACATCCACGTCCGTCGCGTCCTGCCTCCCCACTTGAGCAGTACTTTTCTGAGGCGCGCATCCTCGCGACCCTCGGCGCCGAAGGACTTCACCGCCGTATTGCAGGTGATGGCGTCGGCGAGAGCGCCGCCCATGCGCGTATCCTGCGCATTCGAGAGCCGCGCCGCCGGAGCGATCAACCCCAGCGACAGCGCCACCGAGACGCCGACGTACGCGAGCGCGCCCGCGCCCACCAGCAGACCCATCGCCGGCCAGCGCCATCCCAGCAGCAGCGGACAGCCGATGAGCACCAGCACTGCGGGCAACAGCGCCAGCAGCAGCGTGTCGTCCATCATATCCACGGCCCAGATGCCGCGCGTGATCCGCCGCACGATCGAGCCGGCAAAGTTGTTCGCGTGCCAGTCGGTCGAGAAGCGCTGCACCCGCCAGAAGGCGTCGCTGGCCATGCGCGTCATCAGGCGCACGGTGAGCCGCACGATGCCCAGGAAGGCGAGATACCGCGCCAGCGCCAGCACCGCGCCCAGTCCCGCCATCGCCGCAATCGCGTAGCCCGCCGCACGCAGCGTGCTCGCATGCGCCGCGCCGCTGGCTACCGCATCCACCAGGCGACCCGAAAACACCGGCAACAGCAGATCGGCCCCGGTCGCCACCAGCATGCTCACCGCGATCCCGGCCACGCACCACGCCTCGCGCCGCCAGTGACGCATCAAAAACGCCAGCACCTCGCGCACAACATTGCGGGATTTGCGATGGTCTGAGTTTTGGGGACTCGTTCGGCTCATATATTCCTCAAGAGACCGGCCAGAGAAGAAAATCCGGCTGGCTCAACGGTTCAGAAACAGTTCGAGTGAAGAAGAAACCGCGGGCGGCGAGAGACGAGCCCTCCACGGAGGAGGTCGCTCTACGGCCTGGCTGTCAGAATCGGAAAACGAGTCGACTTAATGGGTGAGACTGACGGGAAAAGCACCAGGCCGCTGCGTTTTGGGGTCGCGGGGCGAGACATGGATTCTCATGGGCGCTTTCCTCTCGTCAAAAGATGTTTTAGCTTACCACGGTTTTTGCGGAAATTCCGGCGCAGGAAACCGGACAAGCACAGGGGTTTTGTTCAGGAAAATGAGGCTGGCGGGGCGTAACTCCTGCGACCTCAATGTCGGACGGCGCTTTCGTTACTGGGCCGGGGCTTTCAGCAACTGATCGATCTGCTCTGCCAGGTCGCTCTCCAGCGGTTCGGTTTCGCTGTAGCCGGTGTTTTCCATGCGGATGTGGCCGCGGCGGTCGATGATGATGAGGGTGGGCAGAGCCTGAACACCAAAACCCTTTGCGGCCGCAGTGTCGAAGGCCACGGGGATGTCCATGTGACTGCGCTTAACGGTGTCGCGCACCTTGTCGGCGGTGTCGTCATGCCAGCCGGTATTGACCGCGAAGAAGGCGACGTCGTTGTTGGCCTGGTACCGGCGATGGACTTTGAGGACCGCAGGCATCTCGGCCATGCACGGCTCGCACCAGGTCCCCCAGAAGTCGAGGACGATGACGTGGCCTTTGAGCGAGCCGAGGCTAATGGGAGCTCCATCGAGCATGGAGAGCGTGAGTGGAGGCGCGGGGGTATCCATGGTGCGCATGCCGGGCGAAGGCAGCGACGGGATGGGGAGATATTTGCCGGCGAGAAGGATGAGGACGGCCATGACCGCGACGGTAGCGGCAGCGGGAACCGCGCGCCTGGTCCTGAGGAAGTGCGCGGTCTGGGCGCCGGCGCCGCAAACGAATGCGATGAAGAGAGCCCCCGCGCCCACGCGAAGGGGGCGGGCGCTTACCGCGAGAGCGACGAGAGCCACGGGAGTGGACGCGCCGATGCTGACCGCCAGGCCCTCGATCCAGGGATTCATCCTCGACCAGATGGCACGCGCCATGGCCACGACGAAGAAGAGCGACGCCGCGACCGGGAAAAACGCGCGCACTTGCAGGATCAGGGCCAGGATGAAGAAGATCCCGACCAGGAAGAGGGCGCAGAAGCCGACCGCAACGTCGATGGCAATGCTGGTCAAGCGATCGTTGGCGGAGATTCCTGCAGGCGACGAGACCGGGGGGATTCCTGCAGCCGGCGGATCGACGTTCGGCGGAGCGGCGGAGGCTGGCGAATCGACGGGCGGCGCGGCGGCGAAGTCCGCGGGGGATGGTGGGTCTGCGGGGCCTGGATTGCCGGTGGCGTCGTCGCTCGCTGTGCTCATGCTGTCGCTGTTTTACTCCGCCGTCTCCGCCAGGGCTAACGTTTTCTTCAGCTGGCCGCAGGCGGCGTAGATGTCGCGTCCGCGCGGCCGGCGGATGAAGGCGGGAACGCCCTGCTCTCTGAGCCGCTCCTGGAAACGCGCCACGTCTTCGCCAGTCGGCATCGAAAACGGCACATCCGGCCCCGGATTCCACGCAATCAGATTCACCTTCGCCGGAAATTGCGCTCGTCGCAGCAGCTTCACCACCGCATCGGCGTGCTCCAGCCCATCGTTCACACCGCCCAGCAGCACATATTCAAAGGTGACGCGTTCGCGGGGCCGCAGCCGCACCTGCCGCACCGCCTCGATTACATCGCCAATGCTCCACTTCCGCGTCACGGGCATGACGGTCTCGCGCACCGTGTCGTTCGGCGCGTTCAGCGAGATGGCCAGCTTGGGCCGTACGGTCTCTCCGGCGAACCGCAGAATCCCCGGCACAATCCCTGAAGTCGACACCGTCATGCGCGACTCGGGAATCTCCATCGGCCCGGCCAGCAGCCGCACCGCCCCCATGAACGCGTCGTAGTTCAGGAACGGCTCGCCCATCCCCATAAACACCAGGTTGATTCGATCCCGCCCCGGCTCGGCATCCTGCCTCCGCAGCACCGCCGCCACCTGGCCGGCAATCTCGCCCGCCGTCAGGTTGCGAATGATCCCCAGCCGCGCCGTCAAACAGAACTGGCAATTCACCGCGCAGCCAATCTGGCTCGACACGCAGATCGTCGCACGCGACCACTCCTTCTTCGCATCGGATCCCCGGCGCGCCTCATCCGGCGAGGAATCCCCCTCTTCTCCGCCATCCCCCTCCGGCATCCACACCGTCTCGACCGTCTGCCCGTCGTTGCCGGCGATCAGGTAGCGCTCCGTCCCATCCGTCGAGCGGAAGGTCTCGACAATCGCCGGCATCCCCACCCGGAACCCCGCGGCGGCCACGCGCTCCCGCAGCTCTTTTGGCCAGGTCGTGACTTCCTCCAAGCCAGCCACTTTCTGCTTGTAAAGAGCCGTTTCCAGCTGCCGGATACGGTACCTCGGTAACCCAAACACCCGCAGTGCCTCGCTAAGCTCTTCATTCCAAAGGCCAAAAAGGGCTCCATCCGGAGCCACGCCTGGAGCGTCTAAAGTAGGGGTCAGTAGCTTCCCGCCGGTAGTCATCTATCTATCCGAGAATAGCGCATCTAAAATCGATCATAGAGCCGACTTTCAGCCCCCGACAAAACCACAATGAATGACGAACGCAACATCCGCCGCACCGTCCTACCCAGCGGCCTCATCGTGCTCACCGAGCGCATGGAGCACGTCCGCTCGGTCGCCATGGGTGTGTGGATGCGCGCCGGTTCGCGTCACGAAGTGCCCGAGCTGAACGGCATCTCCCACTTCGTCGAGCACATGGTCTTCAAGGGAACCAAATCCCGTTCCGCGCAGCGCATCGCCCGCGAAGTCGACGCCATCGGCGGCAATCTCGACGCCTTCACCGGCAAGGAAACCGTCTGCTTCAATATCAAGGTTCTCGACGAGCACGTCCAGACCGCCCTCGACGTCCTCTCCGATCTCGTGCTGAACCCCGTCTTCGCCGCCGAGGAAATCACCCGCGAACGCGGTGTGATCCTCGAAGAAATCAAGATGGACGAGGACAATCCCGACACGCTCGTCCACGAGATCTTTATGCAGAACTTCTGGAAGGGCCATCCGCTCGGCAAGCCCATCCTCGGCACGCGCGAGACGGTGCGCAGTTTCGAGCAGAACACGCTCGTCCGCTTCTTCGAACAGCGCTTCCAGTCCGGCAACATGGTTTTCTCCGCAGCCGGCAACATCGAGCACGACAGCTTCGTCGAGCAGGTCGCTCGCCACTTCAGCTCCCTCGCGCCCGGCAGCGTCCTCAGCGACAGCGCCACGCCCACCGTCACCCCGCGGATTCACCTGCGCAACAAAAAGTCCCTCGAACAGGTGCAGCTTTGTCTCGGCGTCCCTGCTCCGCCCATCGGCGACGAGTCCCGCTACACCACGCTTCTGCTCAACACCATCCTCGGCGGCGGCATGAGCTCCCGCCTCTTTCAGACCGTTCGCGAAGAACGCGGCCTCGTCTACGCCATCTACTCGGACCTCGCCCCCTATCGCGACACCGGCTCGCTGTGCGTCTATGCCGGAACCTCCGCCGACCGCGCCCTCCAGGTCATCGACCTGATCATGGAGGAATTCCGCCGCCTGAAAACCGAGCCGCTGCAGCCGGGCGAGCTGCGCCGCGCCCAGGATCAGCTCAAGGGCAATCTGCTGCTGTCGCTCGAAAGCTCGATGTCGCGCATGTCCAACCTCGCGCGCCAGCAGATGTACTTCGAACGCTTCTTCGGCCTCGACGAAATCATCGACCGCGTCGAAGCCGTCACCGAAGAACAAGTCATGGCGATGGCGACGGAACTGTTCAAGCCCGACAAGGTCGCACTGACCCTGCTCGGCCGCCTCGACGGCCTGCACCTCAACCGCTCCCAGTTGGTCTGCTAGCCGCGGGCCCTGGTTTACGGGTTTCCAGAACGCTGAACGCCGTGCGCTCCGCTTACCGAATCCCCGCCGCGTTCAAACAGTCTGAATAAGCCTTGTCGGTCCTCTGGATGTGGTTCACCAGCCAGTCCCGCAGCAGATTCAGCACCTGGATCGAGTTGGCCGCGCGCCCTTCTCGCGTCTGCTGCAGCAATCCCTCGACATCGGCGACGAATTTCTTATGCTGCTCCTGATGCGGCGCCAGCTGCGGATAGTTCGCCCGCTTCAGCAGCGCCTCTTCCTGCGTGAAGTGGGTGCGGGTGTATTGCAACAGCTCGCCAACCGTCTTGCTGACGATCTCGTCCCCTTTGCCCATGCGCATCGCATCGGCCAGACGATTGATGATGTCGAACAGATTCTTGTGCTGCTGGTCGCACAACGCCACTTTCACGCTGTACGAATCGTTCCAGGTAAACAGAGCCATAGCGTCTCTCCTGCCTGGTTCACCGGCAAGCAAGGGCCCGTCGCGCCTGGAAGCAACCTTAGAATTGTCTAATGGTCGTCTGAACAGACCTATTCCCTACTGCCTATTCCCTACTCAACACAGCGGCGAAAAACCCATCGCAGGGATGCACCCCCGGCAGCGTCCGCAGGAAATCCTCCTCCGTCGCCGTTCGCAGCCGCTCGCGGCCCTCGGCCGTCACCACCCCGCTCGCCGCCAGCTGATCCAGAATCCCCTCCACCGCAATCACCTCGAACCCCGTCGTCTCCCGCAGCACCTCGGCGACCACGTCCTCGTTCTCCTCCGGCTCCAGCGAGCAGGTCGAGTACACCAGCCGGCCACCCGGCTTCAGCCCCGCCAGCCCCGCCCGCAGAATCGCCACCTGCCGCGCGTGCTGCCGCGCCAGATCGGCCTCGCTCACCCGCAACCGTATCTCCGGATTCCGCGCCATCGTGCCCGTCCCGCTGCACGGCACATCGCAGAGAATCAAATCCCACTCCGGCTTGAGTTCGAGCGTCGCCGCATCGGCCACTTCCCATACGAACCGCTCCGCGCCCGCCCCCAGCACCCGCTCCCGCATTTGTTCCAGCCGCGCCCGGCTCACATCCACCGCCGTGATCTCGGCCTCCGGCAGCCGCTCGGCGAGAATCGCCGTCTTTCCTCCCGGAGCCGCGCAGGTATCCATCACCCGCAGTGCCCCCGGCGCGGCCGCCGCTGCAATTTCGGCGACCAGCTGCGATGCCTCATCCTGAATCCGCACCCGTCCCTTTCGAAACTCCTCGCTCCGCCCCACATCGCCGCGCACCACGCGCCGCGCGCAACGCAGGAAATATCCCGGCTCCGTCTCAATCCCCTCCAGGTCCGCCGCGGGTTCCGTCCCCCGAATCGTCGCCCCAGAAGGCTCCTGATCCCACCGGCAAATCGCTCCGGCCGCCTCTAACCTATACCGCCGCGCCCACCGTTCCACCATCCACACCGGATGCGCCCACTGCGAGGCCAGTTCCCGAACCGAACGCTCTTGCTCTTCTGTACCCTGTACCCTGTACCCTTTACTCTGTATCTTCCGCAGGACCGCGTTCACCATCCCCGCCGCGCCACGCTCATCGCCGTACTTCACCAGCTCCACGCTGTCGTGGACCACCGCATGCGCGGGCACCCGGTCCAGATGCAACAGCTGATACGCACCCATGCGCAGCGCCGTCGCCGCCTCCGCGCTCAGCTTCGTCTCCGGTCGCGCCAGTAATGCGCGAATCCGCGCGTCGAGCGCCAATTGCCAGCGCAATGTCCCCAGCACCAGGGTGGTCGTCAGGTTGCGGTCCTGCGCCGACAACCGGTCGACCTCGGCCGACCGCAGCAGCTCATCGCTGTGCGCATCCGAAGACGCGATTTGTAACAGAATCCGATACGAAACGCGTCGCGCCGGAGCAATCATATGCCTGAACGCTATCCGCTAACCGCTATCCGCTGTTTTTCCGAATGCCGAACGCCGCTTTTCTGCACCCTGTACCCTGCACCCTGTACCCTGCACCCTGTCAGTCCCCCAGCCGCGTCCCGCTTTCCACCGCATGTCCCCGCAAAAACTCACCCGCCGTCATGCGCCGCTTCCCTTCCGGCTGCACCTCGACCAGTTCCAGCCACGAGCCATCGCCGCACGCCGCGAACAGCGTTCCCTGCTCTGCCAGCACTTCGCCCGGCTGCCGCGCCCGCGCGCCCCGCACCTCGGTGGGCAGCATCCGATGCACCGCCAGCTTCTTTCCCCCCAGCATTGTCCACGCCCCCGGCCATGGCTGAAATCCTCGCCACCGGTTGTAAAGCGTCATCGCGGGCCGCGCAAAATCCATGCGCCCGTCTTCGCGGGTCAGAATCGGCGCCAGCGTCGCCTTCGCCTCATCCTGTTTTCGCGGCGCGATCGTACCCGCATCCAACTCGCGCAGCGTCTCCATCATCAGGTCCGCCCCCATCGCCGCCAGCAGCGGAAACACATCCGTCGCGGTCATGCTCGGCGCAATCGCCATCTCCCGCTGCAGCAGAATGTCGCCGGTATCCAGCCCCTCATCGAGACGCATGGTCGTCGCGCCTGTCGCGCCTTCGCCATTGGCGATGGCCCACTGCACCGGCGCCGCCCCGCGATACTTCGGCAGCAGCGACGCATGTAGGTTCAGATTCCCCAACCGCGGCAGCGCGAGCATCCACGGCGGAATGATCCGTCCATACGCGACCACCAGGATCGCGTCCGGCGCGATCGCCTCGAGCTCCGCCCTCAGTTCCGCATTGTTTTTGATTTTCTCCGGCTGCATGACGCGAATCCCGCCTTCCATCGCTGCCGTTTTCACCGGAGGTGCGGTCACGTGCTGGCCCCGTCCCACCGGCCGATCCGGCTGCGTGACCACCAGCGGCACATCGTACCCCGCCCGCAGCGCCAGCTTCAGGGTGGGCACGGCAAACGCCGGAGTCCCGCAGAACACCAGCTTCATTTCCACTCGCCGGTCTTTTGCAGTTTGCGAATCTTCCGCAGAATCAGATCCCGCTTCAGCGCGCTCAGCCGCCAGGGAAACAGAATCCCGTCCAGATGATCGATCTCATGCTGAAACGCCCGCGCCAGCAGCTCCGTCCCCTCCAGCTCGATCGTTTTTCCCTCAAGATCCTGTGCGCGAACCTTTACCTTCGCCGCCCGCGACACCTTGTCGCGAATATCCGGCAGACTCAGGCAGCCCTCATCCGCAACCTGCTTGCCCTCTTTGTGAATGATTTCCGGGTTCACCAGCACAATCTTCTCTACCGGATTCTTCTGGTTGCTCAGATCGATCACCGTGATGCGTTTCGACACGCCGATCTGCGGCGCCGCCAGGCCAATCCCGATCGCCGTGTACATGGACTCGAACATATCGGCGGCCAACTTGCGGAGCCCCTCGTCGAACTCCGTCACCTTCTCCGTCGGCCTCTGCAGGATCGGGTCCGGATATGTAACGATTTCCCTGATCATTTAGTACTTTCCCACCTGCTCCACGTAACCGTCATAGTTACGTTTGAACTCCCGCAGCGAATCGCCGCCAAACTTTTCCAGCGCCAGCTTCGCCACCGCCAGCGCCACCATCGCCTCCGCCGCCACGCCGGCCGCTGGAACCACGCAGACGTCGCTGCGCTCGTATGCCGCCTTCGTCTCCTCGCGCGTGTCGAAGCGCACCGACTGCAGCGGCCGCCGCAGCGTCGAAATCGGCTTCAGATACCCGCGCACCACAATGTCCTCGCCGTTCGAGATCCCGCCTTCCACGCCGCCCGCGTTGTTGTGCTCGCGCGTGAACCGTGTATGCCGCCCATTCGCCGCCTCGGGCGCATAGCCAATCGCGTCGTGGACCTCTGAACCCAGCGACTCGGCCGCCGTCACGCCGCGCCCAATCTCCACCGCCTTCACCGCCTGCAGCGACATCACCGCCTGCGCCAGCACGCCATCGAGCCGCTCATCCCAGTTCGCGCACGTGCCCAGCCCCGGCGGCGCACCGTGCACGACCACTTCAAACACGCCGCCCACTGTATCGCCGGTCCGCAGCACTACGTCCACCTCGGCTTTCATCCTCACCTCGGCTTCCGCGTCCACGCAGTTCAGCAGGACCTCATCCTTCGCCCGCAACGCTGCAATCTCCTCCCAGCACGCGTCGCGCTCCAGTTCAGCGCCGCCCACACGAATCACATGGCTCGCCACGTCGATGCCCAGCTCCAGCAGCAGCTGTTTCGCCACCGCCCCCGCCGCTACCCGCGCGGTCGATTCGCGCGCCGACGCCCGTTCCAGCACGTAGCGCGCATCGGGAAAATCGAATTTCAGCGCACCCGCCAAATCCGCGTGTCCCGGCCGCGGCGACGCAACCGCCTTATGCTTCGCCGGATCGCCCGCGCCCACCGGCAGCGCCTCCGTCCAGTTCTTCCAGTCGCGATTCTCAATCGCAATCGCAATCGGCGATCCGATCGTCTTGCCGTGGCGCACCCCGCTGAGGAAATGCGCCGTGTCGGTCTCGATCCGCATGCGCCCGCCGCGCCCGTAACCCTGCTGCCGCCGCCACAGCTCGCGATTCACCCGCGCTTCGTCGATGGGCACACCCGCGGGCACGCCTGAGAGCAAAGCCACAAGGCTCTCCCCGTGCGACTCGCCGGCAGTAGAAAAACGCAGCATTGGTCAGCAAACCCGCTTCGATTGTAGATGAATCGACCGTGATTCCGGTCGCCGCCCCGGTCAGATCCGCTGGAGCTGCATCCCCAGTACGACTCGTATCGTTACCGACGCCGAATCGTTGCGATCCCTGTAACCTGTACCCTGTACCCTGTACCCTGTTCCTCGCCTACTCCGCCAGCCACCCGTACTGCTTCTCGTTCAGCGGAACCACCGACAGCCGCCCCTGCCGCACCAGCGGCGAATCCGCAAAAATCCCCTGCGCCTTAATCTCAGCCAGCGTCCGCGGCGTCTTCGTCTTCTTCACAAATTTGATACGCACCTGCGGATTCTTCGCGTCGCTCGCGTCGACCGACACCACCTTCGCCAGCCCCACCGTCCGCTTCTCATCCCCCGTGTGGTAGATCACCAGCATCTCGCCGCGCTGCATCCCCGCCAGATTCCTCACCGCCACCGGATTCGACACGCCGTCCCACACCGTCTCGCCTTCGCGCTCCAGGTCGCCCACCGAATAGGTTCCCGGCTCAGTCTTCAAAAGGTAAGGCATGGTTTCGTTCCTCCTGGTGTTCCCGGCGATTCCCGTTTTCCGATCCGGACCCGGCATGCTCCTTCGCGGCTTTTTCCTCGACCCCTTGCAATCCCTCGCTCCTGAGATACGCCTGGGTGTTCAGCAGCTGCCGCTCCAGCGGACGCACCCACTCCGTCATCTCCGCGCCCGTCCGCCCGCTCGCCTCGGCCTTCGCCAGCTCGCTGCGCACCGTCTGCATCTTCGCGTCAAGATTGTCGAGGTAATGCAGCAGGATCGCCTCCGGCGTCATGGGAAGCTTGGGCGACCCGAATTCGTATTCTCCATGGTGGCTCAGCACCAGATGCTCCACCAGCAACCGCTTCGCCGCCGGAAAATTCGGAATCGCCGCGATCTTCTGCTCGATCATGCCAATCCCGATGGTGATGTGCCCCAGCAGCTGCCCTTCCAGCGTGTAGTCGAAACTCGTCCCCCAGCTCAGCTCGCGCAGCTTCCCGATGTCGTGCAGCACCACGCCCGTCAGCAGCAGATCGCGGTCGATATTCGGATAATGCTGCGCCGCCAGCTCGCACACTCCCATCAGCGACAGGATGTGCTCCAGCAGTCCGCCCATCCATGCGTGATGCATGCTCTTCGCCGCCGGAGCCTGCTTGAGCGCTGGGGCCAACTCCGCATCGTTCAGGAACGCCTCGACCAGCGCCTTCAGGTCCGGATCGCGCAGGCTCGCCGCCCATCCCTCCAGCTCGGTCCACATCTCGCCGACGTCCCGCTCCGACCGCGGAACAAAGTCGCCCAGATCGTACTCGCCCGGCGCGGCGCGGCGAATCTTCTTCACCTTGAGCTGCAGCTTTTCGTTGAACCGGTTGACCTCGCCGAGGATCTTCACCACGTCGCCGGCCTCGAACTCGCCGGCTTCGTCGATCTCCCACATCCGCGCTTCAATCTGACCGGTGTGATCCTGCAGCGTCAGCGCAAAGTAGCGCCCGCCGTCGCGGCCGGTGCGCACCTGCTTGAATCCCGCCACGAAAAATCCGGTAATCTCCCGGTTCTCCCGGCTGGCCAGATCGGCAACCAAAAGTTCTTTCATCTTGATGGATTAAAGCTGAGGCTGCGTCGGCGTCGTTCCCTGCGCCGGAGGCGTGCTTTGCGGCGGCGGATTCTGGGGCGTGGAAGGCGCCGGCGCTCCTCCTGTCCCGCTCGGCGTCGACGATCCCGCAGCTCCGTCCTGCGCGGGCTGCGTGTTCTTGTTCTCGTCGCCCAGCCGCCGCTTCGGCCCGCCCTTCGCCGGATTCGCCTTCTTCTTTTTGGTCGTGTCGCCGTTCAGTCCCAGCGCCGCCTGATCCTGCTTATCCTGGGCCGTCTGCTCCGGCGTCTCCGTCGGCGGCACAAACTTCTGTTTCTTCTTCGACGCCTTATCCTGCGCTAGTTTCTGCTTCGGTTCCTTCATCTTGTCCGAAAGTCGCGTCTTCGTCTTCTTCTCCGTGTCAGCGCCGCTGTCGATCACATTGCCCTCGGCATTGGTCACCGCCACCTCTTTGCCGGTGTCGTTCGAGGCTACCTGCTGCGGCTCGGCCGCTGCGGTTGCTCCCGCATCCACCTGCCGCGTATTTCCGGCAGGCAGCGTTTCCCGCGGCGCCTGCCCGAAGCGGATCTTCTCCTTCTTGCCGGGCTTCTGCGTTCCCGGGCTCGGGCCCGGGCTCACGCTCGCCACCTGCACCGGCGCGCCCTTCTGCTTGTTCACCTGGTCCAGCGTCGGCACGCCCGCCGGCGGCGCTGCCTTCGTGGCCGTCTGCTTTTCCTTCCGCACCGGCTTCTGCCGGAACCGCGTCCGCTCCACACTCTTTTTCTTCTTCGGCTGCGGCGGAGTGTACGCGCCCTGGATAAACTTGATCTCGTTGGCGGTCGCCCCGGAATCCGTGTACGGTGCTTTCACCTGGATGGCCGCCTCATCGCGCAGCTTCGCCAGGTAGTCGCGCATCGCCGGCTCCATCTTCGTCATCCCGATCTGTTCCTGGATCTGGTTCTGCACCTCGACGAGCGGAGTGAGCCCGCCCTTGTTGTGCTCTGCCACTTCCAGGATCAGCCAGCCCTGTTTGGTGCGAATCGGCGCCGTAAACTGCCCCGCCTGCAGGTTGAAGGTCGCGTCCTCCATCACCTTCGGCAGGTCCCCGCGCTTGTAATCGCCCAGCCGCCCGCCCTCCTGCGCCGTCGGCCCGCTGGAATCGGCCTTCGCCACCGTCGCGAAATCCGCGCCCGTTTTCAGCCGCGCTTCCACGTCATCGGCTTTCTTCTGCGCGTCCGCCACCTGCGCCGCATCTTCGGGGTTCGGCGTTGCGACCAGAATCTCGTTCAGCTTCACCTGCTCCGGCCTCTGAAATTCCTGCAGGTGCGCGTTGTAATACGCCTGGATCTCCGAAGGCGCAATGTCGATGCGATGCCCAACCTCCTGGCTGATCACCTCGGACCGGATCACGTTCTCCCGAATCTGCTCCTTCAGGTCCTCGAAGGAAACCCCCTGCGCCTCGGCTGCCTTCTGCAGGTCCTCCATGGAGTCCATGTGGTACTGCTTGCGCATCTCGTCCAGCCGCTTCACCACTTCGGTCTCGCCCGTGATCCCCAGGTCCTTGCCCTTCGACAACAGCAGCTGGTTGTCGATCAGCGACCGCAGCAGATCCCGCCGCTGCGCCATCAGCTGTGCCTGCGACCACCCCTGCTGCCGCGCCTCGGCTTCCATCTCCTGCTCCGCGCGGTCGTAGTCCGACTTGCTGATCGCCTGGTCGTTCACCATCGCCACGATGTCTTCCACCACCGTCCCCTGGTAGGGCGACTGGGAAGTACGCTGCGATGTGACATCGGCGGCGGCCCGGCTCTGCGCGACCGAAACTGCGGGAGCAACGGACAACGCCACGCCGGCGGCCAGCATGGCAGGGAACAGCGAAACTCGAAGCATCATAGGGATCAACGTCTCTGCGCGCCGCCCCGATCCGTCAGGAGAACGCCGTCTTCCGGCCTTCCCACCCGAGCATCGTCTCGGCTACTGCGCTTTCGTCATTGTACCGCGCACAACCTATTAGACGCCGCGCCTTTCTGAACGCTGAGCGCCGAACGCTGAACGCTCTCCTCACTTGCACACAGCCTCCAGCTCCGCCCCATAATCCTTCCTCCCCGGCAGCGCCAGCTGCTTCTCCGCCATCGCCCCCTCCAGCGTGTCCGGACCCGACAGCAGCTTCGGATCCACATCGTATTTGTAGAACGAATCCTTCTCCGCCGCCTCCAGCGTCACAAACGTGAACCCTCGCGACTGGTACAGCCGCAGCAGCCGCGGCAGCATGCGCGCGTCGAAAGCCCCAATGTGCATCAGCAGCACGTAAGGAATATCCCGCCCATACAGCTTTTGCGACATCTCCCGCCGATACCCGATATCCTCGCCCGCCGCCTGCAAATAGCTGCGCTCCAAACCCGCGATCGCCTTCCCATCGTGCTTCGCTTCGCAGCGCGCATACGGCTCGTTCCATTCGTAGTCGGCGAAGCTCATCGTCACCGCTGCAATCCTGTACCCGTGCTCGGCAAAAAACACCCGCACCCCCATCTGTTTCTCCATATTGTCCCCCTCCGCCAGATAGGGAAACCGGAACCAGTGCCAGTCCGCGCCCTGCATCTGCGATTCCAGCAGGCCCTCGTTCTTCTCCGTGTCCTGCTCAAATTCCCGCAGCGACTGCTGGTTCAGATTCATGTGCGACCACGTGTGATTCCCGAGCGGAAACCCCGCCGCACGCCACGCGGCCAGCACTGCCACCGTCTCGGGATGCTGCTCGACCCCAATCCCGTTCACAAATCCATAGGTCGGCGGAACGTGCGCCCGCTCCAGCACCCTAATCACCTTATTCGCCACTTCGATCCGCGTCTCGCCCGCCGGCAGCGGCCCATGCGCCGGCAAATCGTCAAAGGTGATCGCAATCTGCTGCGCCCCGGCGCCGATGCCGGCCGCCAGCCAAAAACCGCACACCCCAACCACAAGCGCTCTCCACCGCGAGCGCACCCCCACACGCGTCCCCATTCCGCCTCCCCAAAGCAGATCAAAGTATACGGATGATCGGATGCAAATCGGCCCGGCGCACGGTGCCCTATCCGCTATCCGCTATCCGCTGACAACCGTCCCCACCCCCATAGGCATCTGCCGCAACCGCGACCCCGTCGCCGCGAAGATCGCATTCCCGACCGCCGGAGCCACCGCCACAATCCCGGTCTCGCCCGCGCCCGCCGAGGCCAGAACCTTGCGGTCGATCAGTACCACCTCAATCTCCGGCGTGTCCGCGAACCGCGGCACTCGATACGCCGCGAAGCGAGGGTTCGTCACCTTGCCGTTCGCAAACTGAATCGACTCGAACAGTGCGCCGCCAATCGCCTGCACCATCGCCCCCAGAATCTGGTTCCGCAGCCCATCGGGATTCACCACCGCCCCCGATTCCCACGCCTGCACCACGCGCCGGATGTGCACCTTCTTCTCCGCGTCGATCTCCACTTCCACGCACGCCGCCGTATATCCGCCCTTCTCCGTTCCGCCCGCGATCCCAAACCCGCGCTCCGCCGTCGACTTCATCTTTCCCCAGCCAAATCGCTCCGCCGCCGCTGTAAATACCGCCTGCAGCCGCGCGTCGTCCAGGTTCTTCAGCCGAAACTCCAGCGGATCCATCGCCACCTCGTGCGCCAGCTCATCCATATGCGTCTCGCGCGCAAAATGGTTCGCCGTCGCCGCCAGCCCGCGATACGATCCCTGCGCCAGCGGCGCGTCCCGCCACTCGTGATAGCGCGTCACCGGATTCGCAACCTTATAAGGAGTCCCCACCCCCGACGGTCCCGAGTTGTAGTTGTGGTGCTCCCACGCCACTAGCGTGCCGTCGCGCTGCACGCCACTGCGAATCTCCATCACCCCCGCAGGCCGGAAGTACGCCCAGGTAAATTCCTCCTCGCGCGTCCACACCAGCTTCACCGGCTTGCCCGCCGCCTTCGCGAGCCGCGCCGCTTCCACCGCGCATTCGCCTGTATGCTTGCCGCCGTAGCCGCTACCCATGTCGGGCATGATCACCCGCACCTGCGACGCCCCAAGCCGAAACGCCTTCGCCAGATCGTCCTTCACGCCAAACGGACGCTGCGTCCCCGTCCACACTGTCAGCTTTCCATCCGCCCACTCCGCCACCGCCGCTCTGGGTTCCAGCGGAGCATGCGCGATGTACGCCACGGTGTAGGTCCGCGCCAGCTTCACATCCGCGCCCGCCAGCGCCGCCTCAATCTCGGACGCCCCATCGTCCCCCGCGCCCTTCTTGAGCGCCGCAAACAGCTCCGCGTTCGAAATCTGCGGAGGCACCTGCCACTTCGCGTCGATCTTCAGCAGAGCCTGCTCCGCCGTCCACACGTCGTCCGCGACCACGCCGACAAAATCCCCGTCCCGCACCACCTGCACGCCGGGAATCTTCTCCGCCGCGCTCGCATCCACGGACACCAGCGTAGCGTTGTACCCCGCCGGCCGCAGCACCTTCCCAAACACCATCCCCGGCCGCACAATGTCCGACGGATAAGCATGCTTGCCTGTTACAAATTCCCGCCCGTCGACCTTCGGCACCGCGGTCCCGGCAATCTTCCACTCACTCGCCGGCGTTAGCGGCGGGTCGCCGGCGACCGCCCGCGTCAGCTTCTCGCCCTTCGTAATCTCCCCATACCCCATCGATGCCCTCGTCGCGGGATTCGTGACCCTCCCGTTCTCCGCCTTCAGGCTCGCCGGATCCACCTTCCACCGCTCCGCCGCCGTCTCGATCAGCATTTCCCTCGCCGTCATCGCCATCGTCCGCAGCTGCGGTCCCATCGTCGGCGTCGACCGGCTCCCGAACGTCCCCATATCCCACGGCACCAGATCCGTATCGCCCATCACCATCGTGATTGAGGCAAACGGCGTCCGCAGTTCCTCCGCCACCGACTGCGCCAGCGAGGTGCGGATGTTCTGCCCGATCTCCACCTTGCCCGTGTACACCGTCACTTTGCCGTCGGCGTCAATGTGGATCCAGGCGCTCACCTCCTGCGGCAGCTGGTGTCCTCCAAAATTCCGCCCCGACTCCTGCGCGACTAGCGCGCCCGCCCCCGCCGCGCACACCAGCAGCCCGCCGCCGCACAGGCGCAGAAACTCGCGCCGGTCCAGCTCGAACAGGCGAATCCGATCCCGCACCTCGTGCAGTTCCGCTTCCAGCCTCAGCTCATCCACGGTCATAATCGGCTCCCTTCTTCACCGGCGTGTGCGTCGCCCGCCGGATCGCCGCCAGAATCCGCGGGTATGTCCCGCACCGGCAAACATTCCCGTTCATCGCCTCCACGATCTGCGCATCGGAAGGATGTGCTTGTTCCGCGAGCAGCGCCGTCGCCGCCAGCACCATCCCCGACGTGCAATACCCGCACTGGAACGCCCCCTCCTCCAGAAACGCCTGCTGCACCGGGGTCAGCATGCCGTGCTGCTCCAGGCCCTCCACCGTCGTGATCTTCGCCCCCGCGGCAGCCGCCGCCGGCGTCAGGCACGATCGCGTCGCGCGCCCATCCAGGAGCACCGTGCACGCCCCGCACTGCCCCTCGCCGCAGCCGTATTTCGTCCCCGTCAGCCCCAGTTTGTTGCGCAACACCCACAACAACGGCTCGTCCTCCGCCGCCTGCACCTGCATCTCCACGCCATTGACCCGCAGCTTCAAATCCGCCATCGCTCCAACCTCAACCCTGCAGAATAACTCCGGATCCTCCCCACGCGCCTCCCTGAAGCCCGCTGTCCGGCCACCCGCACCTGTCACCTGTAACCTGCAACCTGTACCCTGTAACCTGTCTTTCCCCTTGCACACCGCATCTCCCCGCGTCATAGTGTTTCCGTGGATCTCCAGCCCGGTTCGACGGTTGGGCATTACAAGATTCTGCGCCGCATCGGCGCGGGCGGGATGGGTGTCGTCTACGAGGCCGAAGACCTCCGCCTCGGCCGCCACGTCGCCCTCAAGCTCATCGCCGGCAACTCCGCTCCCGACCCCTCCGCGCTCGAGCGCTTCCACCGCGAAGCCCGCATCGCTTCCTCCCTCAATCATCCCGGCATCTGCACCATTCACGAGATTGACGAAGCGGACGGCCAGCCCTTCCTCATCATGGAGCTGCTCGACGGCCAGAGCCTCGACCGTCTCTATGGCGGCCATGCGGTTCCTCTGCCGCGCCTGACTGAAATCGGAGTCCAGCTCGCCGACGCCCTCGACGCCGCGCATCGCAAGGGCATCCTGCACCGCGACATCAAGCCCGCCAACATCTTCATCACCGGCTCCGGCCAGGCCAAAATCCTCGACTTCGGCCTCGCCCGCATCGATTCTCTCGCCGTCGGCGACTCCACCGGCTCCGGCATCTCCGAGCGCGACAAGCTCACCCGCTCCGGCGCCACCCTCGGCACCGTCGCCTACATGTCCCCCGAGCAGGCCCGCGGCGAATCCCTCGACGCCCGCAGCGACCTCTTCTCCCTTGGCGTTGTGCTCTACGAGATGGCCACCGGCAACCACCCCTTCAGCGGGACCACCAGCGCCGTCGTCTTCGATAAGCTCCTCAACTACCATCCCCCCTCGGCCGTCTCGCTCAACCACGATCTCCCGCCCGAGTTCGAGAACATTCTCAACAAATCCCTCGAGAAGGATCGCGACCTTCGCTATCAGTCGGCCCCCGATCTCCGCGCCGACCTCAGGCGTCTCCAGCGCAGCACCTCCGGCATCTACGCCACCACCGCGCATCTGCCCGCCACTGCTTCTTACCCGGGAATGATTCGCGTCGGCGCCTCGGCCGAGCCCGCCGCCAGCGCCTGGCCCACTCCGGTTCCGGCGCCGCCGCTCCAGCTCGTCCCCGCTCGACCCCGCGCCCCGCTCTTCCGTCCCGCCCTGTTCATTGGCGGCCTTGTGGCTCTGGTCGTCACCGCCGCTGCCATCGCTGGCATCCAGTACTTCAGCCACAGAAAAACGGCTGCCGTCGTCGCTGCTCCATCCGTAACAACGGCTGTTACAAAATCCGCCCCGCCCTCAGCGATCCCGGCCATGCCAACGCCCGCGCCCACTGCAACGACCACCGTCAAACCCTCCGCAAGCACGCCCAAACCTTCTGCCGGAACTCCCAAACCAGGCGCCGCTCTCCAGCACCCGAACGCGCCAGCGCCCACTTCAACTGCCGCGCCCTCTGCCGGGACTCCCAAACCACGCGCCGCTCTCCAGCACCCGAACGCGCCGGCGCCCACCTCAACCGCCGCTCCCACCGCCCCGCCCGCCTCTTCCTTCGAAGCCGATGCCGGCGCCGCCGCCGACGGTTTAAGCAATCCCAGCGCCGGCGCAGCCAACGGACAACTCCAGCCACTCCAGCCCACCATGCCCTTCCGCCGCGTCTACGCCCGTGCCCCCAGCCTCATGGCGCATCACCTCCACCGCTTCGGCGGATTCTGCGAGGGCACCCTCCAGTTCACCCCGGAAACCCTCATTTACACCTCCAGTGTCCATTCCTTTTCGCTCACCCGCGACCAGATCGTCTCCATCAGCGGCGATGTGGTCGTCGAAAACAACGGCCGCCGCTGGCGTTTCGAAATTCCCGGCGGCAACGAACGCCAGGTCCACAACGTCCTCAACGGCTGGTTCAACGCCCTCCCCAACCCGCGCTAATCCGTGTCGCGTGGATGCTACAGTTCCCCCATGCCTCACCCGCGCCTCGCTCTCGCGCTCCTTCCCCTCCTGATTCTTCCCGCGGCGCTCGCGCAAAACGACTCTGCCCTCACCGCGACCCTCCAGTCCCGGATCGCCGGCTTCCACGGCAAAGTCGTCCTCTACGCGCACGACCTCGCCACCAACCAAACTGTGGCGATCGATGCGGACCAGCCCGTCCCCACCGCTTCCGTCATCAAGCTCGGCATCCTCTATACCGCTCTCCAGCAGATCCGCGCCGGCCGCGCCCACTTCGACGATCGCCTCATGCTCCACCACGAAGACCAGGTTCCCGGCTCCGGCGTCCTCCTCTTCTTTGACACGCCCATGACCCTCACCCTCAAGGACGCGCTCACCCTCATGATCGCCGTCAGCGACAACAGCGCCTCCAACCTGGTCATCGATGACCTCGGCCTCGACACCATCGACAGCCAGCTCACCGCCGCCGCGCCCCGCGGACTCGGCCTCAAAAACACCTGGCTCTATAAGAGGGTCTACCGCCCCGCCGAGGGCCCCGTCCCCGCCGACCAACCAAAGTTCGGCCTCGGCAAGACCACCGCGCGCGAAATGGCCGGCATCATGGAGCGCTTCGTCACCTGCAACCTCGGCCCCGCTCCCGCCTCGTCCGCGACGGCATCCGCCGCTTCAACGCCCATCCCCACTGACAAGGACCTGTGCGCAGCCGCCATGCACATGCTCAAAGTCCAGTCCGATCGCGACATGATCCCGCGTTATCTTGAAAAACTCGACACCACCGAAGGCGACTCCGCCATCGCCAACAAAACCGGCGCCATCGACCACGCCCGCGTCGACGACGGCGCCGTCTACACGAAGCACGGCGCCATCCTCATCTCCGCCTTCACCCACGACAACGCCGACACCAGCTGGACCCCCGACAACGAAGCGGAGCTTCTCATCGCCAAACTGGCAAAGACCATCGTCGACGCTTGGGCTCCGTCGACGTAGCCCGTTCGTGTTGGGAATCGGACGGCGCGGATCAGCTCATCGATGCGCTGGTGGGTCGAGGTCGAGCCATGCAAAGTCGCCCAAATTCTGCGCCCATGGCATAGGCAATCGACGCAATGAGTGGGGCAGTAATCAGCAACTCCTCAAGGCACTCCGACGCGCCGCATCGAGTCCCCAGGAAGTTATCTCGTAGCAGCCCGGCGATTTCATTTCCGTGTGGCTCCAGACGGATCCATGTGACCAACTCCCAGATACCGAGAATCAGGGGAATCAGAAAAACAAACCATGACAAGAGACGAGGCGAGCGTCGCCCGACGAAAAAACCTCCGGCTAATCCAATCAGACCAGGCGCGAGAAAAGTCGGTCCCCAAAAGTAGAAATCGAGCGAACGGTCAGAGCCGGTGAGCAGTCCCAGCAGAAGCTCCAACAGGCCCGCGAGCGCCACCGTGACATATCCCGCCAGCGCGGAATGAGCGAGGAATTGCAAAGCGAGACTGACTCGACGAGCATTCATCTTGTTAACAGCGCCACCATCTCCCCCCACGCCGGCCAGCCCCGCACCAACTCCTCCCGCTTCCCCGAAGCATAATCCGCATAATCAAACCCCGGACTCACCGTGCACCCGAGCAGCGCGACCTTGCCTCCGGGAACCAGCCGCGTCCCCTGCCACACCCCCTGCGGAACCACCGTCTGCAGCAGCTCTCCGCTGCCAATGTCCTGCCCCAGCACGACTCGCTTCCCCGACCCATCCGGCCAAAGCTGCAACATCTCCACCGCATCGCCCAGATAAAAATGAAACACCTCATCCGACGCGAGCTTGTGCATCTCAGAAAAATTATTCGGCTCGAGCAGATAGTAGATCGCCGTCCCCGCCGATCGCTCGCCCGCATACCGCCCCGCCGGCAGCGCCTCCCGCGGAATCGTCTCCTCCGCCTTCCACGTCTGCCGAAACCACCCGCCCTCCCGCGGATGCGGCTCCAGCCCCAGCATCTCCTTCAACTGCGCAGCACTCATCTCGTTCATGCCGAAATCCTACCCTGGCATTTCCTAATCCCTAATCCCTAATCTCTAATCCCTGGTCCCGCAGGGGAACATTGCACGCACCTCGGTTGTCTATTCAGCAAGAACACACGAGCCAACCCACTCGCGAGTTCCAGGATTCCCTCGCTCTCTCCGCAGTGAAGGACCACCACCGTGTTCAGTGCTCTGATCACTGATCACTGTCCACTGATCACTGTTCCAGGAGAGTCCCCATGTTCGAAGACAGCCTCGTCGAATCCACCGGACGCATCCGCACCCGCAGCAGCCGCTACGCCGCGGGTTCCTTCGTCCTCGAGACGGCCCTCGTCGCCGTCATCCTCCTCATCCCGTATCTCTACCCGGACGCGCTCCCGCGCAAATTCCTCAGCGTCCCGCTCATCGCCCCGCCACCCGCACCCGCCGCGCCCATCGCTGCACAGCCCACCGCTTCCGCAACGCGCCCGCAGCCGCTCGTCATCGATATGACCGTCCCCACCATCATCCCGCACGACCCTGTTCAGATCGTCGACAACCCACCCGGCCCCGTCATCTCTGGGATGGCGAACCTCGGTGGTTCCAGCACGGGCCCCCTCGGCATTAACCCCATCGGCCTCTCCACGCCACCGCCCATCATCCCCGCCCATCCCGCCAGGCCCACTGGCCCGCTCCACGTCTCCTCCGGAGTCGCCACCGGACAACTCATCGTCCCCATCCAGCCGCGCTACCCGGCCATAGCCCTCGCCACCCGCACCCAGGGAACGGTCGTCGTCGCCGCCATCATCTCCGCCGAAGGCCGTATTGAGAGCCTCCGCGTCCTCAGCGGTCCGCCCCTCCTCGTCCAGGCCGCGACCGACGCCATCCGCCAGGCCCGCTACCGCCCCTGGCAACTCAACGGCGAACCCGTCGAGGTCGAAACCACCATCAACGTCGTCTTCTCCCTCGGCAACAACTGACCCCGGACCCGGCGCGCTCCCCACGCGCCGCCGCATTTCGTTGACTCGCTGACTCGCTAACTCGCTCGCCACTCCCCTGACCTTGGTACCCCTGTACCCTGAACGCTGTACCCTGTACCCTGCTTTGTTGCGATACGATGAACATCGATGCAGGTCCTCGTTTACTCCGCCGCCTGGTGCCGTGACTGTCGCGAGGCCAAGCGCTTTCTCGAATCCCACAGCATCCCCTTCACCGAAATCGACATCGAGGAAACCCCCGGCGCCGCCGAAGAAGTCCTCGCCCACGTCGGCAAGCGCGCCATCCCGCAATTCGTCATCGATGGCGAATGGGTTCAGCCCTACCGCCCCGGCCGCGGCTTCCTCCACGCCGAAATGACCGCCCGCTTCGGCCTCAGCGCCGGCGCCGCCAAGCTCTATTCCTAAGCGTTGCCCGATCCGCTGTCCGCTGTCCGCTATCCGCTGCTTCTCGGGAACCAACGCCGTCTAACCTGCGTACTCCATTACAGACGAAAGGGCACCTTCGCCGTGAATCAGAATCGTGGTAAGCGCAAGCGTCGCATCTGGCTTTGGGGCGGCCTCGTCGCCGTCGTGGTTATCGTCGCGGCTGTCACCGCCCTCGCCCTCCGCGCTGGCGACCCCAAAATCCCCGCGGCCCGCCTTGCCAAAGTCACGCGCGGCGACATCGCCAAATCCGTCGTCGCCACCGGACCCATCCAGCCCATCACCAAAGTCGAGCTCAAATCCAAAGCCTCCGGCCTCGTCGAAAAACTCTACGTCGACATCAATCAGATGGTCACCAAAGGCCAGGTCCTCGCCCAGCTCGATCAGCAGGAGATCCTCGCGCAGGTCGCCGCGCAGCGCGCCCAGCTCGCCGCCTCCGAGGCCAACGTCACCACCTTCTCCGCCAACATCCAGCAGGACAAGGTCAACGCCGAAGCTCCCGACTTGCCCATGTATCAGGAGACATATCAGCGCAACGTGCAGATGCTCAAAGACGGCATCGTCTCCCAGCAGGCCCTCGACAACGCCGAGCGCGACTACCTCGCCCAGAAAAACAAGCGCGACGGCGCCGTCGCCCAAATCGGAGTCGATCAGGCCAAGCTGAAGCAGGCCCAGGCCCAGGTGCAGCAGGCCCAGGCCTCGCTCGACCAGCTCAACGAGCAGCTCAGCTACACCACCCTCGTCGCGCCCATCGACGGCATGGTGCTCTCGCGCGACGTCGAGGTCGGCGACGCGGTCAGCTCCATCCTCGTCCTCGGTTCAACCGCCACTCTGGTGATGACCATCGGCGACATCCACCAGGTCTACGTCGACGGCAAAGTCGACGAGGCCGACATCGGCAACGTCTATCTGGGCCAGCCCGCCCGCATTCACATCGAATCCTTCCCCAACAAAACCTTCCAGGGCAAAGTCACCAAGATTTCCCCGCTCGGCGTCGAGAAAGACAACGTCACCACTTTCGAAGTCCGCGTCTCCATCGACAACCCCACCGGCGAGATCAAAGCCCTCATGACCGCCAACGCCGAAATCGTCGTCACCGAGCACCACAACGCACTCAGCGTTCCCGAGCAGTCCATGACCTGGGACAACGATAAGAACGCCTTCGTCTGGGTGCCCGACTCCAAATCCAAAGACGGTCAGAAAAAACTCGCCGTCACCGCCGGCATTTCCAACGGCACCCGCACCGAAATTCTCTCCGGCCTCAAAGAAGGAGACACCGTTGTCCTGCAACAATGATTCCGGCTTTGTAACCGGGCACGGCTTCAGTCCCCTGTTGCCTGTTCCCTATTCCCTGTTCCCTGTTCCCTGTCTCATGAGGAGGATATGAACATGCATCTCGCCATCAGAAACTCGGTTCTCGTCGCCGCCATCGCCGCGCTGGTCCCCACCGCCGCGCTGGCCGCTGACGGCACCTTCGACAAAACCCTCCACGTCAACGGCTCCGTCATGCTCTCCGTCTCCACCGGCTCCGGCTACGTCCACGTCTCCCCCGGCTCCTCCAGCGAGGTCCACATCGTCGGCCACGTCCACGCCAACGGCTGGGGATTCGGCGCTTCCGCCGACGACCGCGTCAAACAGGTCGTCAACAATCCCCCCATCGATCAGTCCGGCAACATCGTCACCATCGGCCGCCATCAGGACTGGATCCGCAACGTCTCCATCGACTACGACGTCACCGCCCCCAAAGGCACCCAGCTCGAAGCCAACTCCGGCTCCGGCGACCTCCGCCTGCAGGACCTCGGCGGCCCGCTCAAGGCCAACACCGGCTCCGGCTCCATCGAGGCCAGCGGCTTCAGCGGCCGTGTCCAGCTTGAAACCGGCTCAGGCGACATCCGTGCTCAGTTGCAGGCCGCCAACGACGTCAAGGCCACCACCGGCAGCGGCAGCATTCACCTGCTGGGCGCCGAAGGCGCGCTCTTCGCGGAAACCGGCTCCGGCGACATGGAGATCGGCGGCCATCCCGGCTCTGACTGGAAGATCGAAACCGGCTCCGGCTCCGTCACCCTCACCGTCGGCAACTCGCACTTCACGCTCGACGCCAGCACCGGCTCCGGCTCCGTCCACAGCGATCCGCCCATCACCACCCACGGCGCGCTCGAGCGCCATCACATCCAGGGCGACGTCAATGGCGGAGGCCCCACCGTCCGCGTCGAAACCGGCTCCGGCGACATCCGCATCCACTAACCAACGCTTGTCATCCTGAGCCCGCGCAAGCGGGCGAAGGATCTGCGTTTGTTTCCCTTCCACGAAACCGGCTGCCCCACGTCTCGATTCTGAGACGTGGGATCCTGTCACCTGTACCCTGTCACCTGTACCCTGCCCCTCACCCCTGCGCCGCCCCGCAATTCGGACAAAACTTCATCGTCCCCTCATACCGCTGCCCGCACTGCGTGCAAAAATGCGCCGTTCCCACAGGCGGAGCCGGCGCTGCGGCCATCGGCGGGGGTGGAGGCAGCGGCTGCGTATACGCCCCGGGAGGCGGCGGCGGATACGTCCCAGGCGGCGCCGGAATATACCCCGGTGGTACCGGAATCCCCACCGGCCCCGTCAGCAACGGCTTGCGCATGATCAGATACAGCGGCAGAAATACAATGCACAGCAGAAATGCCCCAGCCCCCCACCCCACCGCATTCATCCCGCGCTTTTTAGCGTCCGAATAGACCCATGCCCCAGCCACCACGCCCACCACAAGACTGAGCAGTGCTGTACCGCCGCCCCCATTCCCCATCGTCCTCTCTCCTCAACGCAGATTGTTCAGCACCAGCATCGCCGCCAGCGCTGCCATCACTCCATACTTCACCGCTGCACCATGAAAGTAGTTCAGTCGCCCTCTGCGCCAACCCACCAGCACCGCGGCCGGATACAGACCATACACCATGATCGCGGCAACCCACGAGCACGGATTCAGAGCCGGCCTGCCCCCATGCAGCATCGCTGCAAAATCCCGCGTCATCCCGCAGAACGGGCAACGCAGCCCGGTGAGCGCCTGCAGCCCGCATCGGTATCCGGCCTGCACCACCCACTGCGGACCCGCCGCCAGCACCACCGTCGCCACAGCCATCGCGGCCAGCACCCACATATGCGGAACCAGCTCCCGATTCACCCCCAGCGCTGTTTGCGGCATAAGCATATATACCGGAATCCCAGCTCAACAAAGAACCAAAAACTGCGTTCGAAGTCGAACGACCATCGGTTTCCGTCGACCTGGCCGATTTAAGGAAACGAATGTCATTCTGAGCGCAGCGAAGGACCTCGCGTTTTCTCTCCCAGCATCCAATGCCGAGTGGGATTCCACCCACCTTCCCGGCGTCTTTTCCGCCCTCCCTGCCGTCTCACCTCGTGCGATCCTCGCATCGCGGAAAGTCGAGTACCGACCCAATGTCCCGATTCATCAGGCCCACGCTTCTCCTCACCGCCTTTGCTCTCGTTCTTCCCATCGCCCGCGCCCAGCAGCCCGCCGCGCCCATCCCCGCGCCGCTTCTCTCCGCGCAAAAAGTCTTCCTCGCCAACGGCGGGACCGACTCCATTGGGATGGACGCATTCGCGAAGGCCGCCCAGGTCGACGAGCCCTACAACTCTCTCTATCTCGCCCTGCAAAGCTGGGGTCATTGGCAGCTCCTCTCGTCCCCCGACGGCGCAGACCTCATCCTGGTCGTGCGCTTCACCGCGCCGCTCGTCACGGGCCCAACCTACGCGCCGCAGCTTGAACTGACCATCCTCGACGGCAAAACCCACGTCCCCCTCTGGACCTTCACCCAGCCCGTCGAAGGCGCTTTCCGCAAAACCACCTGGAAGAAGAACTACAGCGACGGCATCGCAGCTCTGATGGGCCAGCTCAGAACCCTCGCCACCCCGCAAACTCCCTGAGCCAGAGCCACCCGCCTGCCTGGGTCTTTCTCCCGCTCCGCCTCGTCCCACAACGTGCGATGGCCCCATCGCTCAGAAAATCTGAGGCTCGAACATCATGAAACCCTTCCGCTCCGCACTTGCACTCCTTCCTGCTCTGGTTCTTCTCGCAGCGCCCATCCTCCGCGCGCAGCAACCCGCGCCACCCGCACCGGTCCCCGCGCCCATCCGCAATGCGCAAAAAATCTTCATCGCCAACGCCGGCATGGACGCCTTCTCCCTCCAGGCCTTTGAGGAGCTCGGCCTCAACGGCGCCAACGCCTACGATTCCCTCTACGCCGCCGTCAAAAGCTGGCCCCAATACCAGCTCGTCTCCTCGCCCGCCGACGCCGACCTCGTCCTCGAGATTCGCGTCACCGCCCCGCTCACCAACGTCGGCGACCACCCTACCTGGAGTTTTCAGCACATCGCCGCCAATACCACCTGGCAATTCCAGACCGACCTCATCATCCGCGATGCCAAAACCCACTTCCTGCTCTGGACCGTCACGGAGCCGGTGCGCCCCGCCAACCTGACCGGAACCTGGCGCAAGAACATCGCCACCGCTGATGCCGCCGTCGCAGGCGACCTCAAGTCGCTCCTCACCCCCTCTACACCCCCAACCCCGTGAACCAGCACAAATCCGGGGCTGCTTTCTGATCTCTGTGCTCTCTGTGCCTTCTATTCTCTGAACGCTGAACGCCGTTCGCATCACGGTTCACCGATCACGGTTCACCGATCACTGACGACTGCTTTCCCCAAATGTGGAGAACTTGTCAAGAGCCGCGCCCAAAAACCGAAGTAATGACCCCACATAACACACCACTTACATCCTTATACCTTCAAAGATATTTGGCCGGTTTCATAGCTGGATTTGGTATTCTGATAATAGGGGGTAATAAATTTCCCCCGGCACTTCTAAGCCGAAAAAGGCCGCGTCCAACGCGGCCTTTTCCCTTGCTGGAAAGGCCTCTGAGAGACAGATAATGCAACTGCTAATATCCAGGCTGCTATCTTCGTGGGGTACCAGGGTGACCCCTCTCGAACCCCTGCGGAATCAGCAACCGTCCCGCACTCCCACCCCAGGGGGAGGGGGGATACCCCTTGCTCAGATGGTTATCTTTCAAGTGCGTTTTTCCCTCAGCTCTGAGCTCTGTGCTCTGCTGTTTTTCTTCAACGCTGAACGCTGAACGCCGTCCTGGTCCCTGTATGATGGCCCGCGTACAAATATTTCCCCGGAGCGCTCGTATGATTCCTGTCCGCCGTCTCTGCCTCTGCGCCCTCACCGCCTGCCTCGCCCTCGCGCCCGCCGCCCTCGCCCAGGCTAACTCCCCCGTCTCCCTCACCGTCGACACCACCCACTCCCCGGAAACAATGCTCCACGTCCGCGAAGCGATCCCCGTCCACGCCGGACCCCTCACCCTCTACTACCCCAAATGGATCCCCGGCGAGCACGGCCCCGACGGCCCCCTCGTCGCCCTGAACGGCCTCCACTTCACCGCCAACGATAAAGAAATCCCCTGGCAGCGTGACCTCCTCGACGTCTACACCTTCCACGTCGACATCCCGCCGGGCGTCACCCAGCTCAACGCTGCCTACGACTACATCGAGCCCGCCGGATTCTCCGCCACCGACAAGCTCCTCGTCCTCGAATGGAATGAAGTCGCCCTCTACCCCGCCGGCATCCCCTCCGCCCAGCTCATGTACAACGCCAGCCTCATCCTCCCCGACGGCTGGCAGTTTGGCACTTCGCTGCCCATCGATACCCAGTCCGCCAATCACGTTTCCTTTAAGCCCATCTCCTTCGATCTCCTCGTCGATTCGCCCGTGATCGAAGGCCAGTACTACCGCGTCGTCGACCTGACGCCGCCCGGCGAGCCCATCCACCACGAGCTCGACCTCGTCGCCGACAGCGAAGCCGCCCTCGCCATCCCGCCCGCCATCCAAAAAGGACTCACCAACGTCGTCGCTGAATCCGGCGTGCTCTTCGGCGCGCGCCACTACCGCGACTACCACTTCCTGCTCACGCTCAGCGATCACGTCGCGCACTTCGGCCTCGAGCATCACGAGTCGAACGACAGCCGCCTCCCCGAGCGCGTCTTCCTCTCGCCCGGCGGCGCCTTCACCGTCGGCGGCCTGCTCCCGCATGAGTTCGTCCACTCCTGGAACGGCAAGTTCCGCCGCCCCGCCGACCTCACCACTCCCGACTTCGAAAAGCCGATGGAGACCGATCTCCTCTGGGGCTATGAAGGCCTCACCGACTACCTCGGCCCCATGCTCGCCGCGCGCAGCGGCCTCTGGACCCCCGAGCAGTATCGCGAATTTCTCGCCAGCATCTCCGCTTCTCTCGGCCCCGGCCGTCCCGGCCGCACCTGGCGTCCGCTTCTTGACACCGCCAGCGGCGAGCCCATCGGCGGCGCTGGCGGCGGCCGCGGCGGCTGGCTCAACTGGCACCGCGGCACCGACTACTACGACGAAGGCGACCTCCTCTGGCTCGAAGTCGCCACCATCATTCACAACACCACCAACGGCCAGAAATCCATCGATGACTTCTGCCACCTCTTCCATGGCGGCCCCAACAACGGCCCCGAAGTGAAGACCTGGACCTTCGACCAGCTCGTCGCCGACCTCAACCGGATCGCTCCGTATGACTGGGCCGCCTTCCTCCACCAGCGTCTCGACTCCAAATCGCCCGATGCGCCCACCGGCGGCATCGAGAACGGCGGCTGGAAGGTCACGTACAACGATCAGCCCATCCATCTCCCCGGACGCCGCGGCAACGCCGGCGACGCCTACTCCATCGGCCTGCAACTCGGCGAAGACGGCAGCGTCGGCGACTCCATCGTCGGCGGCCCCGCCTACAGCGCCGGCATTTCCTCCGGCATGAAAGTCATCGGAGTCAACGGCCGCGTCTACACCCACGACCTGCTCGAAGACGCCATCGCCGCCGCGAAGGGCAGCACCCAGCCCATCACCCTCACCTACGTCAACGATGACTACATCCGTACCGCGACCATCGACTACCACCAGGGTGCCCGCTATCCCCACCTCACCCGCGACGACTCCAAACCCGACTACCTCGACGACCTCATCAAAGCGCGCGCCGCTGCGCAGTAGCGAGCTCAGCAGGCCCAGGTCTCGCTTTTGAAACCTGAGATAAGCGGATGCCTCACATCCCTGGTGTTGGGGATGTGGGAATCGCGCAAAGCGCGCCGCTTTTGCTACTCCCCTGTTCCCTGCTCCCTGTTCCCTGTTCTTCTCGCGTACAATTCACCCCGCCCTCGGGAACTGCAACTCGATCCGTGGGACGAAAGTGAAACCCGCTATGCTTGGAAAACAAATCAGCGAAACCAAAGGCAAACGAATCGTCAGGCGCGTCCTCTCCACCGATCCTCCCACCGTGGAAGTCACCTTCGAAGACAGCGGCCCCGTGTACGGCATTCCCACCACCGGCATGGGAACCTACACCTCAGTCATCGCTCCCGATCAGTCGATCGCAGGCTCGGGCCAGGGAATCATCACCACCCAGGACGGCGAGGGCATCAGCTGGACAGGCACGGGGATCGGCAAATTCGGTCAGGCCGGAGCCGTCAGCTATCGCGGCATGCTCTTCTTCAAAACCACCTCGCAAAAGCTGGCCCACCTCAACAACGCCAGCGGAGCCTTCGAGTACGAAGTCGACCCCTCCGGCGCCACCGTCTCCAAAGTCTGGGAATGGAAATAGCCAGCCCCTCGCCGGCCCGCTCCGTACTCCACCCTCCCCCACCGGTCCGGTCGCAAGCTCCCGTCAACGTAAGGGGAGGGCCTGCCTAGCTTCTACCCTGCACGATTTGCTCGTACACCTCGACATATTCCGCAGCCGGTTTCACCCACGAGAAGTCCTGCGCCATGCCGTTCCGCATCAGCGTCTGCCAAGCTGCCTTGTCCGGGAAAACCGCGAGCGCGCGCTGGATCGCCGCCAGGAAATTGGCCGCCTTGTAGCCATGAAACTTGAAGCCGGTTCCGCTCCGCGCTTCACCATTCCACTCCTCGATCGTGCTCTCGAGGCCACCTGTGCCGTGCACCACCGGCACGGTGCCGTATTTCATCGCGTAAAACTGGCTCAGCCCGCACGGCTCATACCGTGACGGCATCAGAAACATGTCCGACCCAGCTTCGACCTTGTGCGCCAGCGTCGTGTCGTAGCCGATGTGCACCATGAATTTGCCGCCGAACTTGGAAGCCAGCGAGCGCAGCAGATTCTCGTAGTACTCTTCGCCGTTGCCCAGCGCCACGAGCACGACGTTTTCCTGCATCAGCGGCTCGGCGATTTCGCCGATCAGGTCGAGTCCCTTCTGCGTCGTCAGCCGAGTCACCACGCCGAGCACCGCAGTCGCGTCGTCCACGTGTCCAGCGCCAAAAGCGTGCAGCAGATCGCGCCGGCACTCGGCCTTGCCGCTGAGATTCTCCGGCGTGTAATGCGCCGCAATGTTGCCGTCGTTCGCCGGATTCCACTGCTGGTAGTCGACCCCGTTCAGGATGCCGCGCAGGTCGGCAGCTCGCCTGTGCAGAACGCCGTCCAGGCCCTGACCGTATTCCGGTGTCTGAATTTCTTCAGCGTAGCGAGGGCTCACCGTGGTCAGCCGGTCGGCGTAAACGATGCCGGCCTTGAGGAAATTGAACTGGCCGAAGTAATCGGCTCGCTCCGGCGTAAAGACGTCCTTGGGAAACAGCAGCCGCTCCACGGTTGCCTCCGGATAGCGTCCCTGATAGCCCGCGTTGTGAATGGTCAGCAGCGTGCCACGATTGCGCAGGACGGGATCGTAGTAGTAGAGGGTGCGCAGATACACGGGCAGCAGCGCCGTCTGCCAGTCGTGCACGTGAAAAAGGTCCGGAGCGCCCAGCAGCTTCGAGCCCTCGAGCACCGCGCGGCAGAACAAGCCGTAGCGCTCCCAGTTGTCCTGGTATTCGCCGGAAGATGTGCCGTAGAGAAACTCACGGTCGAAAAGCTCCGGGCAATCGACGAAGTACATCTGCACCCCGTCGTGCACTCCGCCGTCCAGGATGGCCGCGAAACGGCTGTAGTTCTCGAAAGGAATGGTGATGCTGCGAACGGCGTAGTGCTTTTCGGGCGCCTGCTCGCGCACCTGCCGGTAATAAGGGATGTAGACCGTGGCCTTGTGGCCAAGCGTAGCGATCTGGCGTGGCAAGGCTCGCACCACTTCGCCTAGACCACCGGTTTTGGCCCAGGGCGCGCATTCCGAGGCCGCGAAAACAATTTGCATGCGAGGGACTCCAGGACTGCTGTCAACTGCAGGGAACCGAATGCTGAGGATAAACCGTCCGGCGCATTTCGCGCATGAATCACCTCGACCCAGGTCGGGTGCCCCACATCTGCCGGGTTTCGGCAGATGTGGGATACCGCGCTCGACCCCGGCCGCTGCATCCAGCACAATCATTAAGGATGCAGCAGCGGCCAAAACTGGGTCAGAACTTTCTCGTCAGCCCGGCGGCGCAGGCCGCGATTGCGGATGCGCTCGGCGATGTGTCGCGCCGCACCGTCGTCGAAATTGGCCCTGGACGCGGCGCGATTACCGCGATTCTCGCAGCGCGCGCGCGCAGACTGGTCGCCATCGAGCTGGATCGCAATTTCACCGCGAACCTGCGCGAGCAATTTGCGAATCGGCCTTCCGTTGAAATTCTCGAGCAAAATGTTCTGGCCACCGACTTTGCCGCGCTGCGCGGCGCAGAAGACGAGAAGCTGCTGATTGTCGGGAATCTGCCCTACTACATCACGTCGGATATTCTGCTGCGGCTCTTCCGCTTCCACGCTTCGATCGAGCGAGCGGTGGTGATGGTCCAGCGTGAGGTTGCCGCTCGCCTGGCCGCGCATCCTGGCACCAGTGACTACGGCGTGCTTTCCGCGACCACGCAGATGTACGCTCACGTCGAATCGCTCCTGACGCTGCCGCCGGAAGCGTTTTCGCCACAGCCACAAGTGCATTCGACGGTGCTGCGCCTCACCATGGCCCCGCGCTTCGACGAGTTGCAGGTCGCCCCGGACGAATTCCTGCCCTTCATCCGCAGCTGCTTCGCGCAAAAACGCAAGGTGCTCTCGAGGAACCTCCGCAACGCCGGTTTCGACGTGCCGGCCATCGCAGTGGCGCTTGAGGTATGTGCAATCTCGCCGCAGGCGCGCGCTGAGGAGGTGGGCCTATCCGCAATGGCAGGCCTGTTCCGGCAACTACGTCGGCCCTGATTGAATGGAGGTTACGAATGATCCGCAGTTCAGGAGACCTGGCGCGAACCAGCGTCCTTCACCACATCGTTGACGGTCGCCTCTTCGAGCCAACTCTTCCGCTCGGCAGTGTAATCGCCCGTCCCGGAGCGGAATACGCGAAGAAAGCGGGCTAGTCCGTGGGGTCCAAGCTCTCGGCTCAGAATCTCCAGCGCATGCCGCTCAAGCTGTTCGTCGCTCATTTGCTCGATCGGCTTCATGGCTTTCTCCCGTGCATCCAGTTTAGCGGATTCAGCACCGGGATGCCCGGATTTCCGAGACCGCGCGTTGCCTGCTTGAGGAACCGGTCATCGGTTGTGATCAGGACGTCCACCACAGCTTCTTCGGCCATCGCGAGATGAAGCGCATCGAATGCTCCATAGCCGGCTTTCTCCAGAATCGTCGCTCGCACGAGCGTCTGTGCCGAAAATGTCGGCTGTTCATCCGCAAGCTTCAAAAGCCAAAGAGCATCCTTTCTCTTTCGAAAATCCGGATTTCGCATGATTTCGGATTCCAATGCCGTACCAGCGACCCATTGAACTTTCCTTGCCTGGATGAGGCGAAAGATGTCCTCCACTGCCTCAGCTTCTCTGCGGATCCGAGGCTGTCTTTGATCATCGAGGAGCCGGTTCAGCGCACATGCGTCGAGATAGAGCTTCACAATCGTCCGCCTTCTCAGTGCTCCTTCACGCTGCCATCAGCCCGATGGCTAACCCGCCGAAACAGCCACACCATGCACCCGGCCGCAAACGATACCAGCGCCGTCCATCGGAAGATATCCACGAATCCCCACAGCAGCGCCTGCCGTTGCAGCTGCATGTACATCGCGGCAAGGGCAGCCGGCTGACCCTGCGCGTGACCGAGATGCCGAGCGAAGTACGCGGCCATTTGCTGCGCGTGCTGTTCGAACCAGAGGCCCGAAAGCGGCACCGATGACGCGATACGCGTCTGATGGAAAGCCATGCGGCGCGTGAGCATGGTCGCCGCCATCGAGATGCCGATGGAGCCGCCGATATTGCGCAGCAGATTGAAAATGCCGGTGGCGTTGCCCATCTGCTCGTTGGTAACGGTCAGCGTCGCCATGTTGCCGATGGGGACAAAGAGGAAGCTGAGCGCGAACCCTGTCACCATAATGGGAATGAGCATGGTGAGCGGACCGATGCCCGTATTGATGTTGGCGAACCAAACGGAGCAGAGGCCGAAAATCAAAAAGCCCCAGGTGAGCAGCCACCGGTTGTCGACCCTCTGCGTCATGAAGCCCACGATGGGCAAGCCGATCATGGAGCCGATGCCGCGCGGGGCGACGACGAGGCCGGCGGTCAGCGCCGTGTAGCCCAGCACTTCCTGGTAGAACAACGGCATCATTGCGACGGTGACGTAGATGGCAAAGCCCAGCATGAAGACCAGCAGGCAGCCCACCGCGAAGTTGCGATTCCGCGCCAGGATTTTCAGGTCCACCAGCGGCTGCTTGGCCTTCCACGAATGCCAGATGAACCACGTCAGCGAAACTGCCAGAATCAGCACAGCCCAGCGAATCCACACCGCGCCGAACCAGTCGTCTTCCTGGCCCTTGTCGAGAATCACCTGTAGCGCACCGCTCCACAGGCACAGCAGGCCGAATCCGAGATTGTCGAACGGCCCGGCTTTGGCGTTCTTGATGTACGGCGGATCATGCACAAACTTGCTGATCATGAAAACCGCCAGAATGCCGACCGGAATATTGATGTAGAACGCGTACCGCCAGCTATAGGAATCCGTCAGCCAGCCGCCCAGCGTAGGACCCAGCACCGGTGCCACCACAACGCCGAAGCCAAAAAGAGCCATCGCCGCACCGCGCTTCTTCGGCGGGAAGCTTTCCAGCAGAATCGCCTGCGACAACGGCTGCAGCGCGCCGCCGCCAGCGCCCTGCACCACGCGCGCCAGCAGCAGGATCCACAACGATGGCGCAGCCCCACACCAGAACGACGCAAAAGTGAAGATGACCACACAGGAAATCAGGAACCTCTTGCGCCCGAAGCGCAGCGCGAACCAGTTGCTGGCCGGAAGCACCACCGCGTTCGCGATCAGGTAGCTGGTCAGCACCCAGGTGGCTTCAGAATTGGAAGCCGCCAGCGATCCAGCGATGTACGGCAGCGCCACGGACGCAATCGCCGTGTCCAGCACTTCCATGAAAGTGGCCAGCATCACGGAGATGGCCGCAATCCATGGATTCGCAGCCGGAACCGCTGCCGCTTCGACGTGCGTATGCGATGGCGGCGCAGCCCCTGCATCCGCGACCACAACAGCAACCGGAGGTTCGACCAGCGTCGCCATCGCTTTCCTCACAGCGACGCTTCAGACTAGGTTGTGAGAAGACCGATGGGCTGTGCCGTCCATCACAACGGAGGAACCAAAGGAATGTCCCGATTTGCCCGGAGTCGCACTTCATTTCCAGGTGGACAATCTTGATGAACAACCGTAGGCTGGTGCCCTCGCGAGATTGATTCGTCTCGAACAACCCACACGATGCGACTGTCGTTTGTAGGATTCGCCTGGAGAAATGTCTGGCGCCGCCGTCTGCGGACCGCGCTCACCCTGTGCGGCATCGGCATGGGCATCGGCGCCTTCGTCGCGCTGGTGGGCTTCTCCCGTTCCTTCGAGCACGCGTGGCTGGAAATGTATGAGAATGCCGGCACCGACCTCGCCGTCGTCCAGAAAACCTTCCTCAACACTTCTGTCGACCAGAGCATCGCGCCGGTGCTCCAGCGCATCCCCCAGATCGCCATCGCCGCGCCGATGATCATCAATATGATGGCCGTCACGCCGGAGGTCAACACCCTGGTCTATGGCTGGCAGGCCAACACCTTCGAGTTTTCCGCGCTGAACATTCTTGAGGGACGCCGCTTCCGCGACGGCCAGCAGGAAGTCATGCTCGGCGAGTTGCTGGCCGGCAGCCTGAACAAAAAAGTCGGCGACACCATCGATCTGCAGGGCGGCTCTTTTACCGTGGTCGGCATTTTTCGCAGCGGATCGGCGCTCGAAGCCGGCGCCATCATCATGCCGCTTGACCAGATGCAGTCTCTGTCCGGCATGTCCGGCAAGGTCACGGCGTTTCATGTACAGCTCAAGCCGGCGCCCTCCGGAGTCTCGCCGGACCAGTGGCGGCAGCAGGCGGAAGACGCCGTGTCCTCGGCCCTGCCTGGGTTGCGAGCGGTTCCGGCCGCCGAACGGGCCGCCAATAATCAGCTCGTGATTCTGGCCCACGCAGCGGCCTGGGGAACGTCGCTGATCGCCCTGCTCGTCGCAGCGCTGGGCATCGCGAACACCATGGCCATGTCGGTCTTCGAGCGCACCAAAGAAATTGGCGTGCTCCGCGCGATGGGCTGGTCGCGCCGGCGCGTGATGACCCTCATCCTGCTCGAGGCAGCGGCCCTCGGCGTGGCGGGCGGAGTGGTCGGCGTCGCGCTGGGCTGGGGCGCGCTGCACATCCTCGGGATGTTGCCTCAAACGGCCAGCATCGTCTCCTCCACTTTGCCGCTGCGCACGCTTCTCGATGGCCTCATCATGGCCATTCTTGTCGGCGTGGCCGCCGGCTCGATCCCCGCATGGCGCGGCGCGCAGCTTTCGCCGGTGGAGGCGCTCCGCCATGAGTGACCCAACGACAACGCCTCGCTCCGAATACCTGCTCGAAGCCCGCGACCTGAAGAAGAGCTACGAGAACGGCGCCATCGAGGCGCTGCGCGGCGTGAGCCTCGGCATCGTCGCCGGCGATTTCCTCGCCATTACCGGCCCCAGCGGCAGCGGCAAGTCGACGCTCCTGCATCTGCTCGGCGGACTCGATCTGGCGACGGAAGGCACGGTGCTGTTTCGCGGCCAGCCCGTCGGCAAATCGCAGAATGGCGTCGCCGCCATTGACATCGATACCTATCGCGCGCGTTGGGCCGGCTTCATCTTCCAGTCCTTCCACCTGCTCCCTGCACTCAACGCGCTCGAAAACGTGCAGGTGCCGATGCTGGGCACCGGAAGCCACCGCCGCGACCGTGAAGAAAGAGCCAGAGCCCTGCTCGTCGAACTCGGCCTCGAGCCTCGCCTGCGTCAATATCCCAACCAGCTCTCCGCGGGCGAGCGCCAGCGCGTCGCCATCGCGCGCAGCCTCGTCAACAATCCTGCCGTGCTCCTCGCCGACGAACCCACCGGCAATCTCGACAGCGTCAACTCAGCGAAAATCCTCGATCTGCTCGCGCAGATCCAGGAGCGCCACGGCACCACCCTCATCATGGTCACCCACGACCTGAACATCGCCGCGACCGCGCATCGGCACGTCGCCATGCGGGATGGCCGCATATGCGACTGAGGTCCAGGTTCGCCGTCCCGTTGCTGGCCGCGGTCGTCGTGTCCGCGGCCAGCAACTCGCAAACTCCAGCCCAGCCAGCAGGATCCCTCAAGACCATCCTCGCCGCCGCACGTGGTCGCGTGGAGAAATCCGATGTCCGCGCTACGGGCCGGCTGGTTGCGATCGCCGCCAACGGCGCGCGCATCAACAACAACCTTGCCCTCGCATCCCACTCGTTTCCCGACGGCCTGCGCACCCTCGTCACCATCACCACCCCCGACCACAAAAGCATCCGCTACTTACTCCTCCAGGATGCAGCCGGCCACACCACCATCGAAGCTTTTCGCCAGGGAGATGCAGCCCCGGTGAAGTTGCCGCCAGAACGCTGGGGCGAGGGCGTCGCAGGAACCGCTTTCTACCCGGAGGACTTCGCCGACGGCCAGTTCTTCTGGTCCAAACAAACCGTCCTGCCCCCGCAAAAGTATGGCGCGCGCGATTGCTTCGTTCTCAAAAGTGAGCCCGGCCCTGGCCAGCCATCCGTGTACGCCGCCGTGACCACGTGGATCGACCAAAAGACGGGTGCGCCCGTCTACGTCGAAGCCGTCCCGAAAAACGGCGACCCCAAAAAGCAGTTCGTCTTTTACGGCATCGAGCAAATCGGCGGCGCCTGGCTCTCGCGCCAGGTCGAGGCCAAGGTCGTGGGCAAATCTGGCTCCTCCATGCTGCTCCTTGAACACGGCTCCCCCCATGCCCATCTGCAGCGCAAAGACTTCAACCTCACAACACCTTCCCAATCCACAGGGAGCAACCCCGGCCCATGATCCTCACCCTCTCCATCTCCTCAACCCTGATCGCCATCCCAGCGGCCGTCGCTGCCCTCGTCGCGCTGCTGGTTCTCAGCGGCTTCCTCTACCAGTGGATCGGCGGCCTTGTCGATCGCAAGCGTCTGCAGGTGCCCGGCCGGCTCGTCGACATCGGCGATGGCCGGCGCCTCTACATCGTCGAAAAGGGTCCAACCCAGCAAGGACCCACCGTCGTCTTTGAGTCCGGATTCGCGGCCACCAGTCTCAACTGGCTCCATATCCAGGATGCAGTCGCCGAGCATCTCCACACCGTGGCCTACGACCGCTGCGGACTGGGCTGGAGCAGCGCGCCCGTCTCCGATCGCACTCCAACCCAGGTGGCCGCCGAGCTGCGCGCCACCCTGCTCACCGCCGGAATCCAACCGCCGTACATCCTCGTCGGCCACTCCTTCGGCGGCCTCGTGATGCAGCGCTTCGCCCTCGACTACCCCGCCGAAACCGCCGGAGTCCTTCTGCTCGATCCCATGCGCACCGACGAATGGCCGCCGGTCAACGCCGCTCGCCTCGCCACCGTCACTCGCGCGCAGCGGCTCACGCGCATCGGTCTGCACTGCTCCCGCATCGGCATTACGCGCCTTGCCGTCCGGTCGCACCTCTGCCGGTCGGCAAAATTCTCGGGCTTCCTCATCCGCCGTGCCGGCTCCAAAGGCGAGTACCTCGCCGGCCGCCTGCATTCCGAAATCGGCAAGATGCCTCCCCAGGTCCGTCCCTCCATCGCTGCTCACTGGTCCGCGCCGCGCTTCTATCGCGGCCTCCTCGCTCATCTCAACGCGGTTCACGCTACCGTCGTCGAGATGCACGAAACCGAACCCATCCGCGAAACTCCGGTTGTCGTTGTCACTCCCGGCGATTCCACGCCCATTGGGAGCCTCAGCAAATACGGCCCGCGCAGTCGCGAGATGTTCGCCGAGCGCAGCCGTCACTGGGTCCATCTCGACGATCCGGAACTGGTCATCCGCACCATCCTCGAGATGGCCAACGAAGCCGGCTCTCAGACCCCGAGACGAGCCGTCCCCGAACTCTCCACCGCCCGCTAGCGACTGCCCGATTTGGGTACTTTTGTTTTGGAAATGGGGGGTACCCCCCTGGGGGGCCTGTTTTTTGTCGTTTGGAATCATATTGGTAGGCGGCGTTATTAACTCGACAACGCCTGGGCAGTGATCGGTGACCAGTGAACAGTGATCAGGAGAAGCGCAGCGGCCGGAGCACGGGTTACGGCTGGGCTCGTTTGCGGTGGCGGTGAGTTCGACGAGTTCACATTCGTGAGAAGAGGGGTCGGCGGTGAACTCGGGGCGATCGTCGAACGTGGCTATGGGCTCCGGGGTGGGGGAAAGCTTGCTGGGTTCCGGAGCGGCAGCAACGGCGGATGGTGCTTCTTCCTTTGGCGGCTCTTGAGAGAGCTGGGCGACGCGTTGGCAGTCGGCGCATTTATAGGGGGCGGCGGGGCCGGGGCACCAGTAGTGGTGGGCGACGCATTTGTCCCATTCGGCGCGGGCTTTGGCTCGGGCTGACTCCGGCTCGGCGGGAGCGGCGGGGAGAGGGTATTCCTCGAGAGGACCCATGAGGTTCCCCTGCTTGTCCCTGTAGATCTCCATGACGGCCATTGGTTTGGCAGGGAGTTTCTCGCCGAGTTTAGGGCGGTAGGCGACGGGGCGCGCGATGGTGGAGGCGGCGACCTGGCAGCAGTAGATGGCTTTGCTGGCGACGGTGCCGGGGAAGTGGTCGTTGAGGAGGCCGTGGAGAATTTTGGTGAGCATGAGCTGGATGGAGGCGCTGTCTTCGAGAATGGGAACTTTGATCTTGCGGCAGCCGAAGTCGGGTTCGGGGTCGCGGTGGGCGAAGCAGAAGTTACGCCCGTTGAGGGCGATCTGGCGGCACTGTTCGCCTTTGGTGGTGAGGTAGCGGCAGTAGTAGGGGACGTTGGGGTCGGTTTCGGTGGGGGTGGTGGGGACTTCGGGAGAGGTTGTGTTCGGGTCAGACATTTGGTTCCTTTCAAGAGGGGCACCGGGCACAGGGCACCGGGCAGAAATGCGGGTGGCGGCGGGCGGGAAAAAGAGAGGGGCTTGCTGTGAACCATGTCCGAAGAACGAGACATGGACCCAGCAAGCCCCTCAAAACCGCTCGCTAAAAGGAGAAGCTCCGCCGGGTTGGGCGGAGCTTTTTTCTTTTTCTACCCTATAAGATCAGAATATCAGATTGAGAGAATAAACCGGCCAAATATCTTTGCGGTTATAAAGGTGGAAGTGGTGTGGAATGAGGGACAACACTTCGGTACCGTAAGCAAAAAGCTTGACAAGTTTTCCACATTTGACGGTTTTGCCGTCGAGCTAAATGCCGAAGCGTTTCGAGCCGCGGTGGGAACTTCTCGCGTGGCATAGGAAAAATATCTTTGAGCGACATCTTCCTGCCGGAATGGGTTTCCGCTGATCCGCAGCGCCGCTATTCAAATCAGCTGGGGTAGGTATCCACTCCGATACCAACCTGTTTAGTGCCAGTTGATACCCGGTGAGGCGAAGCTAGGCGCGATATTCGCGTTCCAGTTCGCATTCGAGGGAGGGGTGGCGGAAGGTCACGACAAAGTGCTCGAAGAAACCATCCATTCCGAGAAGACCAGCGATGGGAAGGCTCTCTTTGAAGCCGGCCTTGATGATGACAGGGCCTCCGGGGATGTACAGCTTCACGTCATGCAGATAGATCTCGCTGGGACCGCCGATTCCCTGCGTGGTTTCTGTTGCGCCCTTCTTCATATCGAGGCCCAGGAAGCGGCCGATATCGGCGTGGAATATGCACCGCGATGCGCCGGAGTCGATGACAGCCTCAAACCGCTTCGTTCGTGGCGCGTTCGGGTGCGGGAGAGCCAGATGGACAGGCAACATCGCAGAGTAAAGAAAGGTGGCGTACTTATCGGGAAAGGCCTTATACGGAACTCTGACCATCGGCTAGAGGGAAACGGGAACCCATTCCTCGGGTGTCTTAAGGATGATCGGATCGGAAACGCCCGCACTTTCGCTGCGCTCGGAAACTTCGGCGTAGGTATCCCCAATGGCGACGATCGCGGTTTCGTCCTGGGAGAGCGCAATCCACTTATTCAGCGGTGCGGATCTCAACACTGCGAGACGGTTCTTGTTCTCAGGAGACATCAGATTCATCCCTTCCGGGCCTGGACGCGTCGGCGCAGCGACTCGATTCTCCGGCTGTCATAGAAAGTATATCGCCTGGGTCGTTCACGGTGGATCGGATGCACAGTTGCGTTGGCGATCTACATTTTGCCGCGTAGAGTGTGGCATAATGTAGGGCATGAACGCTGCCAATGTTCAGATTGGGGAGTGGCTGGGGGTGAAGGCTCCGGCGACGGATGCGGAGATTCTCGGCATTGTCGAGAGGCAGCTGGCTCCGGCTGTGATCAAGAGGCTGATTGCGCTGGGGCTGGAGCGGACGGAGGTCGACGCGATCATCATTCCGCAGCGCACGCTGCAGCATCGGCGATCACGGCGGGAGAAGCTGACGGTTGAGGAGTCGGACCGGGTGCTGCGGGCGATCCGGGTGCTGGCGCGGACGGAGGCGGTGTACGGGAGCCGGGAGCGGGCGCTCGAGTGGCTGCGGCGGAAGAATCCGCGGCTGGATGGGCGGACGCCGCTCCTGCTGCTGAAAACGGATACGGGCAGCCGCATGGTGGAAGAGCTGCTGGTCGAGATCGACGAAGGCATGTTCGTCTGATGATTCTGTGGCGGATCAGCCGCCACCGCGATCTGAGCGGAGAGGGCGGGTTGCGGGCGGCGGGACGCTGGCATGAGGCGGGGCGGCCGGTGGTGTATCTGGCGGAGAGCCCGGCGGCGGCGCTGCTGGAAGTGTGCGTCCACACCAGCGCGAACGATGTGCCGCCGGAGTTCACGCTGCTGCGCGTGGAGGGGCCGGCGGTGCGGGTTCCGCGGATTCGTGCGCAGGATTTGCCGGAGGGGTGGCGGGAGCAGAAGGAAGTGACGCGGGCGCTGGGAACGGCGTGGCTGGAAAAGGGCGGGTCGGTGCTGCTGCGGGTGCCGAGCGCGCTGGTGCCGGCGACGGAGAATCTGGTGTTCAATCCGCGGCATGGGGATGCGGGGCGGTTTCGGGTTGCGGAGGTTTTTCCGTGGCCGTTTGACGCGCGGCTGAAGGGGTAGGGCGACCCGTGCGGACGGCGGATAGCGAGGTCGCGCTTCGGGCGATTCCCACGTCCCCAACGCCAGGGACGGTCGAAGCCGGGTGCCGCGCTCCTGAGGAAAAACGGTACCAGGGAAACCGGGTAGACTGCACAGAATAACTCCGCCGTTACCAGCGGGAAATTTCCGCTTGCGCGGGCGGAAAAACTGCCGCAATCCGATGGTAGACTCAGAACTGGCAGGGCAAACAAGAGGCGAAAACGCGGGCAGCCGGAAACCGGCAAAAAACGCCCGGAATGGAGCTCCAAAGTGGCAGCAGATGATCGTCAGCGCGCCGTAGATCTGGCGCTTTCGCAGATTGAAAAGCAGTTTGGCAAGGGTTCCATCATGCGCCTCGGCAGCAAAGAGGCCATCGTCCCCATCGCCGTCATCTCGACCGGCTCCATCTCCTTCGACGCCGCCCTCGGCGTCGGCGGGGTGCCCCGCGGCCGCGTCACCGAAATCTTCGGTCCTGAGTCCTCCGGCAAGACCACCATCACGCTGCAGATCATCGCCGAAGCGCAGAAAGCCGGCGGCCTGGCGGCCTTTGTGGACGCCGAGCATGCCCTCGACCCGCAGTACGCCAAGAAGCTGGGCGTCGATATCGACAACCTGCTGATCTCCCAGCCCGACTACGGCGAGCAGGCCCTTGAGATTACCGAAGCCCTGGTCCGCTCCGGCGCCATCGATGTTCTCGTTGTGGACTCCGTAGCCGCCCTTGTTCCCAAAGCCGAACTCGACGGCGAGATGGGCGACTCGCACATGGGCCTGCAGGCCCGCCTCATGTCGCAGGCCCTGCGCAAGCTGACCGGGACCGTCTCCAAATCGCGCACGTCTCTGATTTTCATTAACCAGATCCGCGAGAAGATCGGCGTGATGTTCGGCAACCCGGAAACCACTACCGGCGGACGCGCGCTCAAGTTCTACTCCTCGGTCCGCATCGACATACGGCGCATCGCTGCCGTCAAGGAGGGCGATACCGTGGTCGGCTCCCGCACCCGGGTCAAGATCGTCAAGAACAAAGTCGCCGCGCCCTTCCGCGAAGCTGAGTTCGACATTCTCTACGGCGAAGGCATTTCCCGCGAGGGCGATATCCTCGATCTCGCCGTCGCCAACAACATTGTCGAAAAGAGCGGCGCCTGGTTCAGCTATGCCGGCGAGCGCATCGGCCAGGGCCGCGAAAATGTCCGCCAGTACCTGAAGGACAACCGCGACACTTACGCCAAGATCGACACGGCACTTCGCCAGAAGCTTGGCATCGGAGTGAAAGCTGCGGCGACGGAGCCGCCCCCTGTCCCGCCCAACGGCGCCGCACACGCCCAGGAAGCGGTGCGTCCGGGCAAAGCCGCCGTCCGGCAGTAGGTCGGGACCGCTGTTTCGCCCCAATAGAAACAGAACGGCCACTCGCGTGGCCGTTCTATTTTCGGGTTGGAAACCGTTAGCGATCTTGAGTCCGTTCGTGTTCCGCTCCTGGACCATCCTGGGCATCCCTTTCCCGCCCCGGCCCATCACTGTTACCGTAGGAAACCATTATGGAATCAGGGGCAGTCCGATTCCCCTGCTCCGCTGACTGCCCCTGGCTATGAAGTCTTTTCCGAAACCGCCGGATACCCCCGTACGCATTGCTGAAGTGGTGGACGCGCCGCCAGTGTCCACCGCCCACGGCAGCCATACTGCGCACTTTTATTCGAGCGATTCCCTTCTCGTCTCCGATGTCGTTCAGTGCCTCGGCGCGACTCTGGCCGCGGGCGGGGTTGCGGTCGTCATCGCCACCGCTGCTCATCGCGCGGCCTTCGAAGAGCAACTGCTTTCCCATGGACTGGACCTGGCCCGAATTGCCCAGCAGGGCCGCTGGCTGAGCCTCGACGCTGCGGAGACGCTGGCCGAATTCATGGTCGAAGGCTGGCCCGACGCGAGCCGTTTTGCCGCGCACATCGGTGGCGTCGTCGATTCCCTGGCGTCGGCGGTCGGCCCGACCTCCGCCTCAGAGAAACCTCACGTAGCAGCCTACGGCGAGATGGTTTCCGTGCTCTGGGAGGAAGGTAAGACGGAAGCCTCCATTCGTGTCGAGGAGCTCTGGAACGAGCTCGCTCAGACCCGCTGCTTCCATCTTTGCTGTGGCTGGCCGCTGCACTTTTTCGCCCGCGACACCGACGGCGTCTCCCTCCAGAGGATTTGCTCCGAGCACAGTCAGGTCGTCCCCGGCCAGGGCTACAACGACATGAGCGAGGACGAGCGCCGCCGCAGCGCCGTCGTCTGGCAACAAAAAGCCCAGGCCCTGGAAGAAGAAACGCGTCAGGTTCGAAAAACCCAGCAAACCCTGCAGCTGAGGGAAGCCGAGCTGCGCGATTTCCTCGAGAACGCGGTTGTCGGCATGCACTGGCTCGCGCCCGACTGCGCCATTCTCTGGTCCAATCGCACCGAGCTTGAACTGCTCGGCTACCGGCCGCAGCAGTATGTCGGCCGCAACTTCGCCGATTTCATCGAAAATCCCGCCGTTGCCACCGATCTGCTCCGCCGGCTCCGCGCCTGTGAGAGCCTGCGCGGCTATGAGCTCCGCCTCCGTTCCAGCGACGGCTCGTGGCGCTGGGTTCGCATGGACGCGAATCCCTGGCTGCACAACGGCGAGCTTCTCCACTCCGGCTGCTTTGTCCTCGACATCACCGAGAAGAAACGCGCCGACGAAGCGCAGATGAAGCTGGCCGCCATCGTGGAATCGTCCGACGACGCCATCGTCAGCAAAAACCTGAAGGGCGTGATCACCAGCTGGAACGCGGCCGCCGAGCGCATCCTCGGGTACAAGGCCGAGGAGATCATCGGCAAGCCCGTCACCACCATCATCCCTCTCGAACTGCACCGGGACGAGACTGAGATTCTGCGCCAGATCGAGGCCGGAGAGCGCATCGAGCACTTCGAGACCGTGCGCGTCACCAAAAGTGGCGAACGCATCGACGCCTCGCTAACCATCTCCCCGGTCCGCGACCCCCATGGAACCATCATCGGCGCGGCCAAAATCCTGCGCGATGTCACCAGGCAGAAGAGGCTGGAAGCGGCGCTGCACACCACCGAGCGTCTCGCTTCGGTGGGCCGTCTCGCCGCCACCGTCGCCCACGAAATCAACAACCCGCTCGAGGCGGTTACCAACCTTATCTATCTTGCGCGGCAGGATTCCAGTTTGCCGGAGTCCGCGCGCGTCTGCCTCGTCATGGCGGACGATGAGCTGAAGCGCATTTCCCACATCGCGCGCCAGACGCTGGGCTTTTACCGTGACACCTCGTCCCCGGCATGGATCGACGTCCCTGCCGCCATCGACGAAATGCTGGCTATTTACCATCGCCGCCTGAGCTACAGGCAAATCGCTCTCCGCAAACACATTACTCCCGGCCTCAGGGTCTACGCGCTTCACGGCGAATTCAGGCAGATCTTCTCCAATCTCATCGTCAACGCGATCGACGCGTCGCCACCGGGCACCGCTATTGCTGTGCGCGCCTGGGAATCCACGCACCCCCTCACCGGCGCTCCCGGCATGCAGCTGGCTGTGGCCGACCAGGGCGTCGGCATTCCGGAGTCGATCCGCCGGCAGATCTTCACGCCCTTCTTTACCACCAAGAAAGATCTCGGTACCGGTCTCGGCCTCTGGATCGTCAAAAGTATGCTCATGAAGACCGGGGGATTCATCCGCTGCCGCAGCCGCGTCGCCACCCCCGAAGCCGCTGGCTCCGGTACCGTCATGATGGTCTTCCTGCCCAGCGAAGCGGGCCTGGAATCCCGCGAGCAGAAAGCCGCCTGATCGCGTCTGGTGTGTTTCTCGCGCGTCTTCGCGCCTTATCGCTAACCGCCTCTTAGCTAGCCGGTTTTGGCTAACCGCTCTTTGGCTGTCTTATTGCTTCTTCCCCAGGCTCAGCGTGAATCTCGCTCCTGTCCGGAAATTAAAAGGCATCGACGGATACCCGATCGGTCCGATGTGCTGGTTGCTGGTCAGATTGTCGAGCTGGGTGTAAACCGCCATCCAAGGCTTCCACTGGTATGTCGTGCCCAGGTCGATTTTCGTGTAGGAAAAATCCAGATTGCGATTCGGCAACAGCAACGTGTTCCCGCCGTTCACGTCGTCGCCTCCCAGATAGGTGGAGTCGTCGCTGCGGCTCGCGTACGCCCCGTTGAGGACCCCCGACCATTTCCTCCCGGTGTAAATCACGCTCGCGAATCCGGTGTGCGGAGGACGCCGGAACGGCCTTGCCCCCACCAGCGGCGAATAGTTGCCGATCGGAATCGCCGGATAGTTCGGATTCGTGCCGGGCCCGATCGCGTCCGACGAAAACGACCGCTGCACCACGGCATCCAGATACGTGTAGCCTCCGCGCACGAAGATATTCTTCCCCAGGCCGTATTCCACTTCCGACTCGACACCCTGCGCCTGGTACGCCATCGAGTTCAAATCCAGCTCGTAGGCAAAATTGTTGTTGAGGAAGGCCTCGAGCTGCTGTTGCTGGGCTGGAGTCAGGTTTGGCAACAGCTGCGGAACCGTCGACGCCGGCACAGCCTCAATCTGATTCCCAAATTCGTTGTGAAAATATGTAACGCGGACAATTACTTTTTCGCTGAACAAGCTCTGCTCGAGGCCGCCATCGTAGGTTCGCGAGAGCTCCGCCCCAATCGGCGCGATTCCATACTGCGCGATCGTCGACTGCCCGCCATTCGCCTGCAAAAAGTTGTACAGGGAACCAAACTGCTGGTCGAGCGTCGGCTCCTGATATCCCTTCGCAAAGTTCACGTTCAGCCTTGTCCCGTGAACAACGCCCCGGCCCGGCCGCACCACATACCACGATGCGCCCCCGCGTGGCGTCCCCACCGTGCCGAAGAGCTGGTTCTTCTCCACGCCGCCTGCCGCCGTGTAGAAGAAGCGATTCTTAAACTCCCCTCCCGCCTGCGCCTGATAGTCGTAGTTCGTCCGCTCGAGGCCCTCCCGGTATGCGTAGACCGGTTCCCCCTCCAGCCCGCGTTCGTCCTCGTAGCGAAAGCCCGCGATCACGCCCAGATGCGGTCCGTGTGCGTAGCTCGTCTGCGTGTAGAGGTTGTCGCGATTCGACGCCAGAGCCAGCGAGTAGGGATAGATCGCCCCAAAACTGGTCCCATAATTCATCAGCGCCTGCCCGGTGGTTGAATATCCGTTCGCGCCAACCACCGTCACGTCGTTGCCGTAATAAAGGCCGCCCATCGGAATCCCCGCCGGATACCACTGCTCCGACTCCTCGCGCTTGCGCACCAGCCCGTAGCGCACGGTTGCGTGCCAGTTGTCCCGGAAGGTGTGGTCGATGGTCCCCGTCCCGTAGGTGTCCTGGTCCAGCTGCTTTCCGTCGTTGGGAAAAACGTTGAACGAATAGCCGCCATCGGCCGAAGGCAGCCCGGTCGCCGAAACGCTGGCCCGCCCGGTGAGCCGAATCTGCGTCTTCGCCGACAAACTCCATCCCAGGTTCGCCACCGCCGTGTTGTCGTGATAGGCGTCGTCCGGCATCGCGTTCGTTGTATACAGGCTCGACGCGCCCATATAGTAATCCAGCTTGCGCATCATCCCCGCCAACTGCGCCTGGTTGCGGTACGTCCCGTAATTCCCCGCATCGCCCTCGTACAGCAGCGACGGAAAGGGAGTGCTCCCGCGCGGCGTGGTCACCGCCACCACGCCTGCCGCCGCGTCCGATCCGTACAGCACCGTATTGGGCCCGCGATACACCTCAACGTCCTGGATGCCGGTCGTCGCTACGTTGCCGAAGTCGAACCGTCCGCCGACGTCCTCCAGCGGCACGCCGTCCATCACCACCCGGTTTGCCGTTGAGCTGCCTCCGCGAATGAACAGGGACGTCTCCCCGCCCCACTGCCCCGTCTGCACGACGTTCACTCCCGGAACCTGGCGCAGCGGATCGGCAACGCTGGCGCGATTGGCGAAATCCCCCGCGGTCAACTCGGTCACCGCGCCGCTGACCTGCGCCTGCGGCTGCGGCACCCCAGTCGCCGTCACCACGACCGACTCCCGCACCCACTCCGGCTCCAGCACGATGTTTTGCTCCACGCCGTCGAAGCGGCCGCCGTAAAAGCTTTGCGTCGCCAGTTGCCGAAACGAGATCCCCGATGCCAGCACGTAAAACCGGCCCGATTCGGAGGTCACCAGGGTGTAAGCCCCATCGGGTCCCGTACTCCCGTTCACCAGCACGTTGCCGTTTTGCACCAGCGCCACGGTGGCGTTGGCAATGGGATAGCCCAGCGGATCGGTCACCGTCCCGTGAACGCTGACCGCATGCAGAACAGTCGTGGAGACCAGCAGAAGCGCCGGCGCCAGCAGTTCAACGCGAAAGACAGACAGGAGGCGGCGCCATGGCCGCGGCAGAAGATTCATAGTGTCCTCCGTTCCCCTCGGAACGCGGTAAGTGAGCCTGTCCTCAAGAAAACAAGCCCGGCAAACGGCACCGGTCTCCTGACTCGCGCGCTGTTCCCCGGATTAAAACCTGGAGAACCAGGCCAAACCGCCTTCCCGAAGCCCGAACGGCTCCAGTGGCACTCTGGTTTGGCCATTCCTGCGCCCCAATCACCTGACGCAGGAAAACGCGCTTACAGTTGCGGGGCAGTGGCGGATTTTCACCGCCTTCCCGAGCATCCCATCGCGCAGATTCGCAGCCTCGCGCGAACACGCCCACGGGACCATTCCCGCCGCGCCCTCGCGCCGTCTCCGAACCAGGCCTCCGTACCCAGCCTTGGCCCGGAAACCCCGTTATAAATCCTCCCCCTCGGCAAGTCAAAGCCACGCCGGAGGGTTACGAATGTAGCAACGGGCGTAATCCCTTTCGAGCCTGAGCGATCAAATCGCGCCCCCCGCGATCCAACCCACGAAATAACTGAATCCATATCCTGCCAGGCGGCTATATACTCGCTGAACAAACCCAGCGTCTGTATTGCAGTTTTTGCCAAAGGTCCCATGGATCCTCGTCTCACGAACGGCGGGGTCAAGCCCAGGGTGCTGATTGCCGATGACGAACGCATCATCGCCGACACCCTCGGATTGATCCTGAACCAGAATGGCTTTGAGGCCGCCACAGTCTATAGCGGCCAAAAAGCCGTCGAAACCGCGCGCCACTTCCGTCCCAACTTCTTTCTGGGCGACGTGGTCATGCCCGGCATGAGCGGCATCGAGGCGGCCATCCAGATTTACACGATGATCCCAGGCTGCCGCATCCTGCTGCTCTCCGGCCAGGCCGCCACCTCCGACCTGCTGCGCGACGCACGGGTTCGCGGACACGACTTTGAGATCCTTCTCAAGCCGGTCCACCCCAACCAGCTTCTCGACCGCCTCCGCGCCTCATCCTGATCGCGCGCCGGAGACCATCACACCCCGCCCGCTTCACGGATCGCCGCCCACAACTCCTTCATCCCCAGGCCCGTCTTCGCCGAGCACAGCAGCAGCTTTTCCGCCCCAAATGCCTCCCGCAGCGCGGCCAGAGCCTTCGCGCGCCCATTGCCTGACAGCCGGTCCGCCTTCGTTCCCGCCACCAGTACCTCGCGCCCCGCGCCGGTCAGAAACTCAATCAGCTGCGCGTCGCTGGCCTTCGGCGGAATCGTGCTGTCGACGAGGCACACGCACAACGCCAGCGTCGTCCGCTCCCGCAGGTACGGCTCGATGAATTTCGGCCATTCAGCGGACACCGATTTGGAAAGCTTCGCGTACCCATAGCCCGGCAGGTCCGTAAAGATGAGTTGCGCCTGCTGCCGCTCCGGCGCATCCGTCAGCGTAAAGAAATTGATCGCCCGCGTCCGCCCCGGCGTCGACGAAACTTTCGCCTGCTTCTCGCCCAGCAGCGCATTAATGAGGCTCGATTTCCCCACATTTGACCGCCCCAGAAACGCGATCTCCGGCGCTCCCGGGGCGGGAAACTGCGCCTCCGCCATCGCCGACTTCAGGAATTTCGCGTAAAACGTCTTCATAGGAAGAGCGTCACGACTATGGCGAGAACCTCGTCCAGGATATCCTCGGGCACCCGTTCCAGCCTGCGTCCCTGCCGCGCGCTCAGGTCGATTGGGCGGGGCTGATCGCAGCGGATCACCCCGGTCGTTCGAGTGCCGGCCGTCGCCAGCGAGACTGCGAAGCCGGCATTGCGGGCAAACCCTCCGCCAGAAGTAATGGGCAGTACGAGCGGAACGCGCGTCACCGCATTGAAGCGGTCTGGAGACACAATCAACACCGGACGGGTGCCCTGTTGCTCATGTCCTTTGCTGGGATCCAGTGACACCAGCCAGATTTCTCCGCGCTTCACAATTCTCGCCCGACAGCTGGCAAATCAAGCCAGACGCGATCTTCCTCCGTCAGCGGCGCGTTGGGATCGCATTTGGCCAGCAATTCATCCAAGGTGTACCGCGGCTTGATCTTCGGATCGACGACCAACCGCTCCCCATCCACTGCCAGACCAACGGTGGACCCGACCTCCAGGTGCAGCAATTCGAGAATGACCGGAGGAACCGCCAGCATCACGGAGCCGCCAACTTTTCGCAGATTTGTAGTGTGCATGACACGCCTTCTCAGTTATATTTGAATATAACATAGAATCTCGCCCCTGCGACTCCGCATACGAGGTGCTCTTGAAGCCCAGCCCCATACGCCGTTTGCCTGTCCTGTTGGTCTTTGCCCTGCTGACATTCCCCGCTCTCCACGCTCAGTCCGCCGAAGACGCCATCCGCCAGGTTCTCGGCGACCAAGTGAGCGCCTGGAATCGCGGCGATATTGTCACGTTCATGCACGGGTATGACGATTCGCCCCAGACCACCTTCATCGGCAAGTCCGTTGAACACGGTTATGCCATGATCCTTGCCCGCTACCAGCGCAGTTACTCTTCGCCCGAGGCGATGGGCCATCTGGATTTCAGCGATCTGGATGTTCGCATGCTCGGCCTGGAGCATGCCGTGGTGACCGGACACTTCCATCTCACCCGTTCCGCAGCCGGCGGTGGAGACGCTTCCGGCAACTTCTCCCTGATCTTTGAAAAGAAAGGCGCGGGATGGAAAATCATCCTCGACCACACCAGTTCATGAGGCCCGGCTCCGCTCAGAGCTCGAGCTTTCTCAGTAGCTCTTCCATGGTCATCCTGTGATGTGCGGCGATGTGTTTCAGGATGCTGGCCAGCGTCCCGATCTTGAGCGGCTGATGGTAAGGAATGACTTCGTGATTCTCTCCGCCAACCTGCGTGGTTACACGGACGTGGGAGCCCTTTTGGCGTGTGGCTTGATATCCGAGAACGCTCAGAGCCTTGATCAGACCAGCGCCGTCGACGTCCCGCGGCAGTTTCACTGCGCCAGAACTTCATCCCGCACAAAGTGGAGCCGGATGATCTTCGGAGCCTGCATGGTCTCGTCGAAGTAGCAGCTGACAGCCTCCTTCACCTTTGCGCGCAACTCCTCAAGAGTATCCCCCTGGGTGTGAATGCCGTAACCGAGCGCGGAGGCCGTGTAGCCACCGTCTGCCTCGTCCTCGCGCACTTCGAAAATGATTTCGCTCATCGCAGCGTTTCCCATGCTTGCCTGAATCGTAGCACTCACGCATAAGGGCAACAAGACGGCGTGATGAGCCTGGCCGCTTGACAAGCCGCCCCCGCGGCCTGACCCTCGCTGAGAGGCTCAACCATGGTCCAATTCCAGCCCACCTCCACCAACCTGTTCCTCATGTTCTCCCGCGACAAGCTGGTGAACCAGTACTGGCCGCGCCTGCGCACGTGCGTTGAGTCGCTTACCGACGAGCAGATTTGGTGGCGTCCTAACCCTTCCAGCAACTCCATCGGCAACCTGGTGCTGCACCTCAACGGCAATGTGCGCCAGTGGCTCGTCAACTCGTTCAGCAAGAGAGAAGACCAGCGCGATCGCCCCGCCGAATTCGCCGCTACCGGCGAAATCTCCGGCGCCGAGTTGCTGGCAAAGCTCGAGTGGACCATCCACGAAGCCGAACAGACGATCAACCGCCTCAGCGAGGCCGACCTCATCGCCCGCTATGAAATCCAGGGCTACAACGTTTACGGTCTCGAAGCCGTCTACCAGGTCATCGAGCACTTCGGCCTGCACTACGGGCAGATCGCGTACATCACCAAAATGCTGAAGGACCAGGACCTCGGCTTCTACAAAGAACTCAGCAAAACCGGAAGAGCTTCCTCCTGATCCTGCGATCCGTCCGCTTGACCACCCGGTGACCCTCCACTAGCATGAAGTCATGACATTTTGCCCCAATCCGGTGACGATGTGCGCTTGTTGTTGCGCGTTGCGCCGGACTTGTGGGTGAGCCTCTAACCTAAGCCTGCCCCATAACTCCCGCGCTCTCAGCCCACGCTGACGCGGGTTTTTTATTGCCCCCACAACTCCACGGAGACATCATGGCGGACATTTCCGCAGCCAAAGAAACCAAAGCGCAACGAGCCGAGCGCCTGAAGCGCGAGAAGAATCCCTGGGACGCGATCGACGAGATTGGCGCCTTCGCCCGCAGCGGCCGCTCCTCCATCCCCGAAGAATGGAGCGCGTACTTTCGCTGGTGGGGCATTTACTCCCAGGGCGACGGCGCCGGCGTCACCGGCGGCAAGGGCGGCGAAGGCAAGGCGACCGACTACTTCATGATGCGCGTCGGCATCCCCAACGGCATTCTGCGGGCCGATCAGGCTCGCGTGCTCGCGGAAATCGCGCGCCGCCACGGCCGCAATCTCGCCGACATCACCGTCCGCCAGAACATCCAGTACCACTGGCTCACCATCGAGTCGCTGCCCGAGATTATGGAGTCGCTCGACTCCGTCGGGCTCTCGCCGAAAGGCGCCTGCGGCGACGTGGTCCGCAACGTGACCGGCTGCCCGCTGGCCGGCATCGCTCATGACGAAATCGTCGACGCTTCACCGCTCGCTGTCGAGATCGCGCACGCCCTCCAGGCCAACAACGACTTCTACAACCTCCCACGCAAATTCAAAATCTCCATCACCGGCTGCCCGGTTTGGTGCTCCTATCCGGAGATCAACGACATCGGCCTCACCGCGATGCGCCGCGGCCACGAAGTCGGCTACTCCGTCCGCGTCGGCGGCGGACTCTCCAACGAACCGCATCTCGGCGTGCGCCTCGACGCCTTCGTGCTGCCGGATCAGGCCGCCGCCGTCGTCCGCGCCATCACGGAAATCTTCCGCGACCAGCAGGGTCTGCGCGAAAGCCGCGATCGCGCTCGCCTCAAGTACCTCTTCATGAAAGAAGGCTGGACCGCCGAGCGCTTCCTCGACGAAATTCAGACCCGTATCGGTTACAAATTGGACCCCGGCGTCGAGGAAATCATCCCCAACGACATTCTCCGCGACCACGTTGGCATCCACCCGCAAAAGCAGTTCGGATTCAGTTACGTCGGCGCCAGCGTGCTGCGCGGACGCCTCACCGGCGATCAGCTCCTCGCCGCCGCCGAGCTGGCCGAGCGCCTGGGCAGCGGCGACCTCCGCCTCACCGTCATGCAGAACCTGCTCTTCCTCAACGTTCCCAACGCGCGCGCCGCTGAATTCGCTCGCGAACTGGAGCAGATCGGCCTCCGCGTTGAAGGCTCGTCCTTCTGGCGCGGCGCCATCGCCTGCACCGGCGCGGAATTCTGCAAGCTCGCCATCACCGAAACCAAAGGCTTCACGCGCTGGCTGGTCGACGAGCTCGAAGAGCGCCTGCCCCAGTTCGATCAGCCGCTGCGCCTTCACGTTACCGGCTGCCCCAACAGCTGCGGCCAGCACTGGATCGCCGACATCGGCCTCGAAGGGAAGAAGATCAAACACGAAGGCCACTTGACTGACGCCTACTACTTTTGCGTTGGCGGCTCAGTGGGCAGGCATGCCGCCACGGCTCGCCCCGTCGGCTTTCGCACGCCCGCGCATCTTGTGCCCGAAGCCATCGAGCGGTTGTTGCGCAAATATCTGGCCGAGCGCGATCCGGACGAGAACCTGCGCGCTTATTTCGCCCGCAACAGCGACGCCGATCTGCGTGGCGCATTAGCCGGCGAGCAGTTCATTCCCGTCGAACGTGACCTGCCCACGGGTCGCGTTCCGATCGAGCTTGCCGGATGAGGAGACGCCCGTGACCCTGCTTCCCATCTTTCTTCGTCTCGAACGCCGACCCTGCCTCGTGGTGGGCGCGGGCACGGTTGCGCTGGCGAAGATCGAAAGCCTGCGCGCTGCCGGAGCCGTCATCACGGTCGTTGCTCCGGAAGCGATCCCGGCGGTTCGCGAACTGGCGCACCACGATTCTGTCACCTGGCACCAGCGCGTCTTCGCCCCAGCCGATCTCAACAGCGTCTTCCTCGTCATCGCGGCCACCAACGCCCCGGATGTGAACCACACCGTCTACGAAGAAGCCCTCCGCCGCAACATTCTATGCAACGCTGTCGACGATCCGCCCAACTGCGATTTCTATTTCGGATCGGTCGTCGCCCGCGGCGATTTGCAAATCGCTGTCTCCACGGCGGGCGAGAGTCCCGCGCTCGCCCAGCGCCTCCGCCGCGAAATCGACGCGCAACTTCCGGCCGATCTCGGACCGTGGCTCGCCGAACTGGGCGAGTTGCGCCGCGAAGTCCGCACGGCTACCCCCGCCGGAGAGGCGCGCAACCTCCTGCTGCACGAGCTGGCGCAGCGTCCGCTGTGCAGCTCACCCGCGTGCCCCACACGCCAGTTTGCTCAGGAGCAAATCCGGGCCATGCAGAAAGCCGAGGTCTCCGTATGACCGCATCTCAACCCGGCGCGGTGTATCTTGTCGGCGCGGGGCCCGGCGATCCTGAACTGCTGACCCTCAAAGCCGCTCGTCTGCTGGAGACCGCCGACGTCGTTCTCCATGACGATCTGGTTCCCGCTGCCATCCTCACCCACGCGGAGCGCGCACTCATCATCAACGTCGGCAAGCGCTGCGGCCGCAAAAATATCTCGCAGGAACAAATCAACGCCATGATGATCGATTACGCTCGCGGAGGATTGTCCGTCGTGCGGCTCAAATCTGGCGATCCGCTGGTTTTTGGCCGTGCGGGCGAAGAGATGGATGCGCTCCGTGCTGCCGGCATTCCCTTCGAAGTCGTCCCAGGAATCACCGCAGCCTTCGCCGCTGCTGCCGCCCTGCGCCGTCCGCTGACCGATCGCCGCAGCGCCTCCAGCATCAGCTTCTCTTCGGGCCACCACGCGCCCGAATCATCGCACCAGCCCGCCTCGCATTCCGGCGCAACCCGCGTCGTTTACATGCCCGGCCGAGATCTCACTGCAATCGCCGCGCAGCTCCGCAGCGAAGGCCTCGCCGCCGATCTCCCCTGCGTCATCGTCTCGCGTGCGGGTCAGCCCCAGCAGCAGATTGTGCAGACCACACTCGCCCAGCTGGAGCGCGTCCCCGCCGTGCCTGCGCCCGCCATTCTGCTTGCCGGCGAAGCGCTGCGCGACACGCTGCGTGAGACGGAACCCAGCGAACTCGACAGGATCCTCGGCTACGCTCTTGCCGCCGAACACAAACCGGATTCGCTGGAATTGTGAGGAACCCGGAAGCCGCTTCAGTGCCCAGAATCGATCGCGTACTCAAGGTCGTAAGAGTGCTGCCCGCCTTCGATGCGAATCGTCATCGAGCCCGAGATTCCGGTCAGCTCGCCGGTGCCTGAATCCGGCACCACGATGATGTTGAGGTACGGCATGCCGTGGTTCATCGTGGCGTTGTGCTGTAAAACGAAACTTCCGCTTCGCCCCTGTAATTTGCCGGTGACCCGCTCCATCGCCACGTAGCCGCCGGAGCCTTTCTGCCGGTCGAGAACGCTCAGCATCTCTCCCTGGCTGGTCGCTTCCAGGTCGCCATGATACTGCTTGTCGAGCGACATCCGGCCCAGCCCGGCTGCCTCCGCCTGCGGATTGTCCGCCTTCTGCGGAGCCATTTTGACGTCGAACGACCCTGTTGCCTGATGCATGACCGATGCCTCCCGGTGCTCCGGCGCTGGATTTTGAGCACGAACCCGCGTCATCGCCGTCTGGCTGAGCGCCAAAGCCAGCCCGACACTCGCCAGACCAGCCGCAATCTGTCTCATCCTGGCAGCATAGCAGTTTCCCCGTTGCGCCAATCCGGCATCCAAAACACGTATGAGCACGTTCGGCAAGCTTCTCCTCTCGATATCTTTGTTTTTGGCATTCGCACTCGCCGGCTGCCGCAGCAATCAGAATCAAACGCAGCCCGTCAGCAGCGACGACCCAGCGTCCGCAAATCTGGCCAACGCGAGCAACGTGACGCAGACGGCCAGCAACGAGAACCCGCCGCCTCCGCCGCCGGACCAAGGCGCGAGCAGCGAGGCGCCTCCCCCTCAGGATCAATCCTCGGATCAGGGTGGCGGCGAACCCGGCTACTCCGACACGGCCTACGACGCCGCCTCCGATCCGCCGCCGGATTTGCCCGACTACGATCAGCCCCCTTGCCCTGGCGACGGTTACATCTGGACGCCTGGCTACTGGGGCTATGCGCAGGCAGGCTACTACTGGGTTCCCGGAGCATGGGTCATGGCGCCGTATGTCGGCGTTCTGTGGACGCCCGGCTACTGGGGCTTCTATGGAGGCCGCTATCGCTGGTATCACGGCTACTGGGGTCCGCACGTCGGCTTCTACGGCGGCGTTAATTATGGGTACGGCTACGACGGCAATGGCTACGAAGGCGGCTACTGGCGCAACAACGCCTTCTACTACAACACCGCCGTTACCCGCGTGAACGACAGCGCGATTCGCAACGTGTACAACTACCGCCTCACGAATGTCTCCAACAACCGCGTCGCCTTCAACGGCGGCCGCGGCGGATTGAATGATCGCCCCTCGCTGGCGCAGGCTGCGGCCCGCAACGAGCGCCACGTCGCGCCCTTGCCTGCCCAGCATTCCAACGCGCAGGCGGCCATGCAGAATCGCGCCCAGTTTGCCAACCAAAACCATGGCCGTCCACAAACCGTAGCCGAGAGTCGTCCGGTGAACGATGGACGTTCCGCTCCCGCTCCGCGAGCGGAGGATTTCCGTCCCGCGCCGGCGCCTCGCCCCGAGGCCGGTCGTCCCGCGCCTGTCGCTGCGCCGCGCCCCACCCCGCAGCCAGGAGTCCGTCCGCAACCCGGTCGGCCGTCGCCGGAGTCACGGCCCGCGCCAGAGTCCCGGCCTTCGCCAGAATCGCGACCAACGGCACAACCAAGGCCGGAATCACGGTCTGCACCTGCACCCCGGACACCGCAGCCGCCACCCGCTCGCCCTGTATCGAGGCCCGCGCCTCAGCCGATGAGACCGGAATCGCGGCCGCAGCCGGAATCGCGGCCTGCGCCTGCACCCCGAACACCGCAGCCGCCAGCCCCACGTCCTGAATCCAGACCCGCGCCTCCGCCGGCGAGACCGGAATCGCGACCACAGACGGAATCGCGCCCCGCGCCGGAGTCCAGGCCCGCACCGCCGCCCCGCCAGGAATCGCGACCCGCGCCTCCGCCCAAACAGCAGCCTCGCCCGGAGAACAAACCTGGCGAAAAACACCCGCAGTAAGCCCTGAAGGATCCGATCAGGCCGCTCGTCCCGGCCACAGCGTCGTCCGCGACAGCAGCTCACGCAGTCGAAACGCCCGGTCCAGCTGGCCGGCTACGAGGAGTTTCTGGCGCCGCTGGTGATCCGCATTTTCCAGCTGCGGCACCACCCGCTCATCGCGCGCCGCCGCCGCTTCGAGGTCGAGGATCGCTGCCTCCAGCGTGAGCCGGAATCGCTGGCTGACGTGAATCGCATCAGGAGCCGTGAGCTGCCGCATATTTCCTCGCCGAAAGCTAAAGTCTGTTCGTCTGCTGCCGATTCTAGCGAGGAAGGGCTGCATCCCGTGAGACCAGTTCGTGAACCTCTGGGAAAACTTCCGGGGGAGGACTGCAGCGTTTTGCGACAGACGGCGCCGGTGCGTTTACCGATGTTCCGCCATTACAACTCCATCGCCCTCTTCGTCACGATTTCCTGCGTCCGCGCCACAAATTCTTCCAGCGGCATCGATCCCTGATCGCCCTTGCCCCGCGTCCGCACGCTCACCGCTTCGCTCGATTCCTCCTTGTCCCCCATCACCAGCACATAAGGAATCTTCTGCAGCGTGAACTCGCGAATCTTTGCGTTCATCTTCTCGTTGCGCCCGTCGACCTCCACCCGCAGCCCGGCATTTTGTAACCGCTGCTGTACCTTTTTGGCGTAGGCAAGGTGCCGCTCGCTGATCGGCACCAGTCCCGCCTGCACTGGCGCCAGCCACAGCGGAAACGCCCCGGCATACAGCTCGATCAGGTACGAGACCATCCGCTCCATAGTGCTCACGATGGCGCGATGGATCATCACCGGCCGAGGCTGCGTGCCATCGGCGGCCGTGTACTTCAGCTCAAACTGACTGGGCAGATGGAAATCCACCTGCACCGTCGAGTAGGTTTCCTCGTGGCCCATCACGTCGGCCAGCTGAATATCGAGCTTCGGCCCGTAAAACGCCGCGTCCCCAATGCTCTCCCGGTATTGCAGGCCGAGCGAATCGAGTGCCTCGCGCAGCTCCCGTTCGCCCAGCTCCCACATCGCGTCGTTATCGACGTATTTTTCCTTGTTGGCCGGATCGCGCAGCGACAGCCGGTAACTGTATTTCGTGATCCCCAGATCGCGATAGGCGCGCTCCACCAGCTTCATTACGCTGGAGAACTCCTCTTTGATCTGATCGGGCGTGCAGAAAATGTGCGCATCGTTCAGCGTCATCGAGCGCACGCGGCTCAGCCCGCTCAGCACCCCCGATCGTTCGTAGCGATACATGGTGCCCAGCTCGGCCAGCCGCACCGGCAGATCGCGATAGCTGCGCAGCTTCGATTCATAAATCAAAATGTGGTGCGGGCAGTTCATCGGCCGCAGCACCAGCTGCTCGGTCTTCAGATCCATGGGCGGAAACATGTCCTCGTGATAGTGCTCCCAGTGGCCCGAGCGGACGTAGAGATCGACCTTCGCCAGGCTCGGCGTGTAGACGTGTTCGTAGCCCATCTCGCGCTCGAGGCCCAAAATGTATTCCTCCAGCAGCCGGCGGATCGTCGCCCCCTTCGGCAGCCACAGGGGCAGCCCCGCGCCCACCTCGTCGCTCACCGTGAACAGCTCCAGCTCTTTGCCCAGGCGGCGATGATCGCGTCGCTTCGCGTCCTCGATGCGCTCGAGGTATTCGTCCAGATCCTTCTTCGAGAAAAATGCCGTGCCGTAGATCCGCTGCAGCTGCGCATTCTTCTCGTCGCCGAGCCAGTACGCGCCGGAAAGGCTCATCACCTTGAATGCCTTCACGCGGCCGGTCGAGGGCACGTGCGGACCGCGGCAGAAGTCCACGAACTTGCCGTTGCGATACAGCGAAATCTCATCGCCCGGCTTCGTGAATTTCTCCACGAAATGCACCTTCATGAAATCGTTGCCGGTTTTGAATTGCTCCAGACCCTCCTCGCGCGGCTCCAGTTCGCGGACAAATTTCTCGTCGCGCGCCGTCACTTCCGCCATGCGCCCCTCAATCAGCTTCAGGTCCTCTGGCGTAAACGGCGTCGGCCGCCAAAAATCGTAGAAGAAGCCCGCATCCGTCGCCGGCCCGTGGCCCAGCTTCGTCTCAGGAAACAACTCCGTAACGGCGGTCGCCATCACGTGCGCTGCCGAGTGGCGCAGAACCTTCAGCGCGTCGGCGTCCCTCTCCGTCAGCAACTGCAGCGCGACGTCTTCTTCGAGCGGCGTGGTCAGATCGACCAGGCGCTCGGCGTGGGGGTCTTCCGTGCCATACATCGAAGACTCGCTGCCCTCGGTCGAGACAGCGGTGACGGCGGCCGCTTGCAGGGGCCGGATGCGCGCTACGACCGACGCCTGCGCCAGGCGGGGCGAGATGCTCTCGGCGATGGCCAGAGGTGTGGTGCCGGACGCGACCTCGCGCACCGATCCGTCGGGTAGCTGAACCTGAATCGAACTCATAAAAGCAGGGTATAGGGAACAGGGTTCAGGGTACAGATCACCAATGGGTTCGGGCTGGCTACCCGCTACTGGCTACCCGCTCCGGCCTATTTCAACCCCAGATGCGCAAACATCTGCATGTTGCCCCAGTCGACGATCGCCCCGTAGGTCTCGAAGTCGGTCTGGTAAGCGCGGGCTCCGCCCAGTTGCTGCGGCGTCATTTGCGCGATGCGCTGCCAGAGCGCGGGAATCACTTCCTGCGGCGGTCCCGTTTCCGAAACAAACACAGAATACTTGCCGGCGCGCACCGTCCTCGCCACCATGCCGTCTGGAATCTTGTCGGCCGAGGTCACTCGGTAGCCCAGCGTGTAGGTGTAGTCGCCCGTGTTGTCGGTGGCGTAGTCGCTGTAGACGACGACATAACCGTCGCCGGTCTTGTTAGGGATCTGCTCGAGTGTGCCGTTTTGAACGGCGTTTTGCCACAGCCCCGGGATGTCGCCCTGGCCCGTGGCTTCCTTTGTGTTATTGGTGCGCACGGTGACGCCGACAATGATGAAGCTGTCCTGGTCCTCGACCTTCGGCGCGGCGGATGGTGCGGCGGGAGCGGCCGGAGCAGGCGTCGCCGCCGGTACGGTCTGCGCCGGAGTGGGCGTGGAGGGATTCTGGGCAAGCCCGGTGGTAGCCAGGGCAAGGACGACGGGCAGAGCAATTTTCGCTGTGGCGGAGAACATAGGTGAGCAGTATACGCAGAGGAGCCCAGCGCAGTTCATGTAATTTGCCCTGCCGTGACCGTTACCCCGTGGGTACTTTGGTCAGCGGAGTCTCGCTCCAACGTCCGGCGTGCCTGACCCATTTGTGGCAGGCTTGGACGCGTGCTTTCCTTCTCTATGGATAGCGCGCCAAATTAACATGAGAAGCAATCTCCATCCATTGGGGCAGCATATTTCCGGCATGGCAGGCTTGGTTCGAAAGCGCTTCTGGACAGGCGTCGGCGCGACAGCGGCCGTAGCGTTGTTGCCGCTGCTGGGCTGCCAGAGTGTCGAGAATTCCGCTCCCTCGCAGACCGAAGTGCGGGTCATCGACGCCTCGTATAACGCGCCGGCCGTCGATGTAAAGGTCGGCACCACGACGATCGCCGCCAACATCGGCGCAGCCACCTTCACCAACTACGCTTTTCTGCCGCCGGAAGACACGACCGCCTACGTCTATCCGACGGGCACCGGCAAAGCGACGGCCTCGGCTGTGGGGGATTTCCTCGTCTCCGAGCAGCACTCTGTATTCATCACCGATTCGACCTCGGGCTACACCGCGACCATCCTGACCGACCAGGCCGTGACGCCTCCCACGGGATATTTCTCGATCCGGTTCCTGCAGCAGGCGGTGAATGTCGGCGCGGTGGACATCTATCTGGTGCCCAGCACCGGCACGCTCTCCGGCTCCAAGCCGCTCTTCAGCAATGTGGCCCCCGGGTCGGTGGAGGGTTATGCGAACGTAATGGCCGGTCAGTACACGATTGTCGTCACGCCCACCGGCGTCATCACCACGCCCTATTCCAGCTCCTCACTCACGTTCGTGGCAGGACAAGTGCGCACCGCGCTCATCATGGACGCGCAGCTCACCACCAATCCCCCGGTCACCGTAGTGATTGGCGATGATCTGAACTGATCGCAAGTGATCGGAGCGCGGAGTAACTCCAGTCTTTCCCGCATGCACCGCTGCGACTTGCAGGTTTCCCCGCTGTTGAGCGCTCTTTTGCCTGTTGTGTCAGCTACGCCCGGCGATCGGCGGCGGCGCCCTCGATCTCCAGTAGCTTCTTCTTCCGCTCCACGCCCCAGCGATAGCCGGTGAGCTTGCCGTTGCTGCCGATCACGCGATGGCAGGGCACGACCACGGCGACAGGATTCGTCGCGCAGGCGCGGGCCACAGCGCGAACCGCGGTCGGCTGGCCCAGCGAAGCAGCGAGCTGGGCGTAGCTGCGGGTTTCTCCCCGAGGAATGCGGCGCAGCGCTTCCCAGACGCGCATCTGGAACGCAGTCGCGCGCAGGTCGAGGGGCAGGTCGAGCGTCGCAGGATGCTCGCTGAACTGCGAAACCACCTGGGCCAGCATCGACGCGAGACGCGGCTCCGGCTGGATCTTCGCCAGCGGAAACTGCGCCCGCAGCTCCCGCGCCAGCTCCCGTTCGCTGTCACCGAGGATCACCGAGCAGAGCCCGCGCGGGGTCGCCGCAATGAGCACCTTGCCCAGCGGACAGTCTCCGACGGCGTAGCCAATCTGCGCGTCGCGTCCGCCGGCGCGATACTCACCAGGCGCCATGCCGAGTTGCGTGTTTTCGTAAGCGCGGCCCGGGCCCGAGTAGCCGGCGTCGTAGATAGCGTCCGTCACGCGCGCTGCGCCATCGGCCAGCTCGCGCCGAAACGACGCGGCGCGGCGTTGGCGCTGGTACTGGGCCGGAGTCACGCCGAGCACCCGCTTGAACGTGCGCTCCACCGTGAAAGGACTGCGGCCGGTGAGCCGGCCCAGTTCGCTGAGCGTCACCGGTCGATCGCGCTTCAGGCTTGCGGAAACCATCTCGACCAGAGCGGCGTCGGTGTGGCGTTGTTGCGGGCGGCAGCGGCGGCAAGGCCGGTATCCGGCGCTGAGCGCGCTCGCCGGGTCAGGGAAAAAGACCACGTTGCAGCGATCGGGGCGTCGGCTCGGACAGGTGGGGCGGCAAAACACGCCCGTGGTGGTGACGGCGTAGACCATCTCCGCGTCGGCCGCGGGGTCGCGGGCCAGAACTGCGGTCCAGGCCTGGTCTTCGGTGAGCATGGCAGATGGGTTCATCGTACTCGTCCTCTGCAGATGAGGATCGCAGGGTCGAGGATGCGCGACACTCCGAAGCTTGCGGGCAAATTTTTCAGCGTTGCAGGGACCCCGAAGCGCCCGCGAGCATCCAGCCTTAGGGATGGACGACTCGTAGTCCCAGATACTTTTCAAATGGGTCGAAGTCCCGGTCACGGTGGAGCAGCTCGTGCCCCGACTCGATGCAAAAGGTCGCGATCAGGCAGTCGATGGTCTTGCGCACGGTGCTTCCCTTCTGACGAAGGATACGATAGTTGCGCGCCGCAGCGACCGCCAGGTGCGAGCCACCCGCGTCCATAATTTGGAAATTCAGCAGCTCTCGCCTCACCTGGGCAAAGGTAAATTCGTCTCTAACCCCCTGGAGCACTTCGCAAAAAATCAAGTCGGTCAGGCCGACCGAAGTGAATCCCAATTGACGATCCAGCCAATCAGTCTGACGGTTGCGAACATCGGCGAAGTAATCGATCCAGACGCTCGAGTCGACGATGACCATGGGGGAGCTATTCGATAAAGCGGCTGCGTCTGGACTGCTCGAGGTCGCCCTCCCACTTCACTTTTCCACGGAGGCGCCGAATGGAAGCCTGAGATTGCGTCCGAACCAGCATACGCAAAGCCTCTTCCACCACCGCCTTCTTGGTGGGCGCGCCGCTGGATCGCATGGCCTGCTCCATGAGTTTGTCGTCGATATCGATATTGGTCCGCATGTTGAACTCCGATGTGTATAAATCGTAATTCTTTGTGTATCGGTGGTCAAGCGCTACCATCGCCACCAGCCCGGAGGAAAGATCGCGTGCCAGTCGGCGCGGACCAGGCTGAACAACAGAATGAGAGCGGCCACGAGCAGAATGCCCATGAGCTTCCGGCGACGCAGTCGATCCGGCTCCGGCGTCCCGGGCAACGCTATTCCTCTCCGGGACGGATGTTGTACAGGAAGTAGAAACGCAGCTCCAGAAACGGGCCTTTGAAGGCCTTGGGAATCGGCGGAAATGGAGCGGCCCCGGTAATGCCGCCCCAGGCCGCGCGGTCCAGCGCCACGTCCCCGGAGGGCCCTTCCAGAATCATGTCGCGCACGCTGCCGTCCGGATTAATTTTGAACCGGATCATCACCTTCCCCTGCTTGTCGAGGGGCGGCCGCGCCGATTCCGGGATCATCGGCCACCATGCGCGCTCGGTATCCCAGACCACCCGCTGGATGTACGGACCGAAGTCGACGCCCATGGTGTCGCTGAGGATGTCGACCGCGCCGTTCATCCCGGGATGCTGCGACGGCAGGTTTGCGCCGTTGTCGCCGCCGTACTGGCCTTTGCCCTGCATGGCCTGGCGCATCGCCTGCTGCAGCTGCTCGTTGGGGTTGGTGCTCGAACCCGATCGGAAACTCGGTTGCGGAGCCTGGGGCGGCGCTTCCAGCTTCGCCTGATTGTTCTGCGGCAATGGCTGAGCGGGCGGGGTGGGCTGATGCTGCTCAGCGACCTGACCCTGGGGTTGCGGCGCCGACGGTGCGGGCGCTGCGGGTTGCTGGCTCGGCTGCGGAGCCGGAGCGGGCGGCGCCGCGCGACGCATCGCCTCCAGCTCCTCGAGGGTCTTCTTGTCGAGCGTGGGGTGCGGCGTCTGGGCCACGCGGTCCTTATCGGAAATCGCGGGCGTGGGCTTCGGCTTCACCTGCTTCAGCGCGTCGGGCGGCAGATCGAGGAAAGTGAGGTCCTTCTGCCGCTGCTTCATGATCACCGACGGATCGACGACATGCACGTGGTAGATGTACTTCGGCCCATAGAGCAGATACCAGGCCACGATCATGTGGATGATCAGCGCGATCCATAACTTCTCGCGCAGGCTGACCCAGGAGCGGTTGTCCTCGATCTCTTCGATGATGTGCAGCAGGTCGGTGTGGTCGAGCCCCGCATATTTGTTGCGGCGAAACGCGGGCAGCGAACCCGACCCGTTCGACGAGGGCGCGGACGGCTGGGCCTCTTCCAGCGATGGGGGCGGCTCTTCGAGAGCAGCCCCAACGGTGAGCCCCAGAGGACCCGTAGATTCGGCGGCGGGCCTGGCTTTAGGCTCGTCGGGCGCGTTGGTTAGGTTGAGGCGAATCGGCATGCCTGGGTGACTTCGGTCCTGCGCGGCTCCAGTCGGGATCCCCCTCAACAGCCCGCAACTGGGTCTGCGGTGTGAAGCGGGAACGCCATGGAGGCCAGCATCTATTTTCTCATCAAATCGAGAGACTTACCCCTGTTTGTACAATCGAAAACGTGACTGACAAGCATCATCCACCTCGGCGCAGAACCGCAGCCGTCATCACCGTCAGCGATGCCTGCTCCCAGGGCCTGCGGCAGGACCTTTCGGGTCCGGCGGTAACCCGTACGTTGGACGCATGTGACTTTGAGACGGTATACCGCCTTACGGTCCCAGACGAGCGAAAGGCCATCGAAGACGCACTGCGCCGCGCAGCCCGGACAGCACGGCTGGTGGTAACCACCGGGGGGACCGGCATTGCGGAGCGCGATGTGACTCCCGAAGCTACGCGCGCGGTCTGCGATCGGCTGCTCGAGGGCGTGGCTGAGGTGATGCGCGCGGAGGGTCGCCGCGAGACACCGATGGCATCGCTGAGCCGGGCCCTCTGCGGAACGCTGGGCGACGCGGTGATCCTGAATGTGCCCGGAAGCCCGGCGGGCGCGGTCAGTTCCCTGCGCGCGGCACTGCCGGTGCTGCCCCATGCGCTCGATTTGCTGGATGGCAAAACCGAACATGCCGCACCGGGCGACCAGAGCCATCGAACTACGGGACCAGCGAAAAAGGGCCACCGCAACAAAGGGAAAGGTTGAACGGAAAGGTCGACGGAAAGGTTGAACCAGCCTGAAATCTCTCTTTGCGAAAATCAGCAACCTGACGCAGCACTTCCTCATTCCGCTGGGACCGTGGGGCGTGCTGCTGGGCTCGTTCATCGACTCAGCGTCGATCCCCATCCCCATCGACGTCCTGATGGGGATCTGGGCGTGGAACGACAAGCGGCATTTCTACATCTACGCGCTCCTGGCCGCGCTGGGATCGACGCTGGGCGGACTCATTCCCTTTTATCCGGGCAAGGCCGGCGGCGAGCTGTTCCTGCTGCGGAGGGTCAATCGCGCGCGCTTTGAGGCGCTGCGCGCCCAGTTTGAAAAGCAGGAATTCCTCGCGGTCATGATTCCGTCGCTCCTCCCGCCGCCAACCACCTGGAAACTGTTTGTCTTCGGCGCGGGCGTTTTCGAGATGCGAACGCTCAACTTTATGCTGGCGGTCTTCGTTGGCAGATGCATCCGCTTTGGCGTGGAGACCGCGCTGGTGGTGAAGTACGGTCCTCAGATCGTGACCGTGGTCGCCGATCTGGCCCGGCGTCACCTGATCCTGACTCTGTCGGTCCTCGCGCTGATTTTCGGCGGCCTGGGCTGGTGGATCTGGACAAAGCTGCGCAAACGCGGTTCCGACAGCGCTCCGGAAGCGCTCTAGCCCGCATTTCTCACGGGCAGTCATTTCTCGCTGAGCTGGGGTGGTTGTTGGGCTCCTGGGGTGGTCTTTGGTCGGCTGCATGTGTCGGTGGGATGGTGTGGAGGCCTGGGGCCCACAGGCCGTGAATGCCAGGTCGCCCCGCACTGGCCTGCACAGGCTAGCGCCGATCTTGCAGGCGGGCAGTGGGAGATACATTGCTGGACGGCCCACGGCCAGGACGGCGAAGACCCCGATCCGGCCGGAGGTGTCACGAGATGGCACTCTGCATTACACTATCGGCACGGTGTCTCCAGCATCGATGACGTCCCCGATAAACGGGTCGAACGGGAAACGGGCCTGGCGCGTCGTCGCTCTGGTCGCAATCCTGGCGGTTGTGATCGGAACGACGGCGGGCGAACTATGGCACCGTCACGTCAACTGTTCTCCGGAGACCTGCCCCATTTGCCATCTGAGCCACCAGGTGGTTGAGCTCCCGGTGGCCGCGGCCAGCACGCAGATCCTGGTCCCCGCCGGACGGCAGACAGAGTCGCCGAGGCCAACAGTTACCGCCCGGTTTGTCGTCTCTCACCTTCCGGCACGAGCACCGCCCGCCTGGCGTTAGCGCTCGTTCCGTGCCGCCCCGGCGGCATGCCCATTCCATGAAGTGCTCCGTCGCAAAAGGCTGCGAGACTATGTCTGCAAAGCTCTTGTGTATTCCATTTCTCCTGGTTCCGGTACTCCTGACCGCGAGTTCCGGCGCGCAAACTGCCCCTGCACCGAGCCCGCCCGCGCAGGCCAACCCTGCAGGACCGACGATTTCACTGGACGAGGCCATTCAGCTGGCGCTCCAGCACAACCACAGCCTGCTGGCGGCGCGCTCCACGATCCAGCAGAGCGAGGCGGAAGAAATCACTGCCAATCTGCGGCCGGATCCGGTGCTTTTGGGCGACGCGCAGTTCCTGCCCGTCTTCGAGCCCAAAGAATTCAGTTCGGACTACATCGACAACACCGCGCAGTTCGACCTGGGATTGAGCTATCTGTTTGAGCTAGGGAAAAAGAGGCAGCATCGCCTGCAGGCGGCAAAAGATACGACCGCGGTGACCCGATCGCAGGTTGCCGACGCTGAGCGGACCCTTTCCTTCAACGTTGCTACGCAATTCGTCGCGGTCGAGCTCGCGGAATCGACCCTGGCTCTGGCACAGGTTGATCTGAAAAGTTTCCAGAACACCGTCGATATCGCTCAGGCGCGCTACAAGGCCGGCGACACCAGCGAAGACGACCTGCTGAAAATCCAGCTGCAGATGCTGCAGTTTCAAACCGACGTTTCGGCCGCGAATCTGGCCAGGGTGCAGGGTCTTTCCGATCTCCGCCAGCTGCTGGGGTACGAATCGGTTCCGGCCAACTACGACGTCGCGGGAACTCTGACCTATGAGCCGGTGAACGGGAACCTCGACGATTTCGAGGCGGCTGCGTTGCGGAATCGCCCCGACCTGTTGGCAGCCCAGCAGGGAGTGACGGCGGCTAACAGCCAATACCAGTTACAGAAGGCTATCGGGAAACGGGATGTTACGGGGCAGATCAGCTACACGCATATCCAGTACAGCGAGATTTCGCTGTTCGGTCAGATTCAGCTCCCGATCTTCGATCGCAACCAGGGAGAAATCGCGCGCTCCGGGTACGCGGTCGGGCAGGCCCGGCAACAGGAAGAACTTGCGAATGGGCAGGTGTTGACCGACGTGAAGGACGCACTCGAAAACCTGCACAGCAACGATCAGATCGTAGGCCTCTACCGTTCCGGTTATCTGAACGAGGCACAGCAGTCGCGAGATATCAGCGAGTACGCCTATCGGCGGGGCGCGGCGAGCCTGCTGGACTTCCTCGATGCGGAACGCAGCTATCGAGCCATACAACTCGCATACCGGCAGGCGCTTGCGTCGTATCAACTTGCGCAGGAACAGCTTCGTGAAGCGGTAGGAACCAGGAGCTTACCATGACGATCGCATCGGATCATCGCCGCTGGCAAAGATCTGGGGGCGCAACAGCACTGGCCTGTCTCCTTATGCTTACCGCGTGCAGTTCTAAGGATCGCGAAAACGCAGATCAGATGACCTCCTTTTCGGCGAAGGCCGCGGCGTCCGCGACTCCGCGACTCTTTACCATTCCCGAGGATCAGATGGCGCACGTCCAGGTGGTCACGGTGCAGCCGGCTACGCTCACGCGCACGCTCCGCCTCACCGGAGCGGTGGCCTATAACGCTTTCAAAACCACGCCCGTCATCACCCAGGTAGGCGGCCCGGTTACACGGATTCTGGTGGTTCCCGGCGAGCATGTTACAGCCGGCCAAGCGATGCTGGAAGTGAGCAGCCCCGATTATTCGCAGTTACTGGACGCCTATCTCAAGGCCGCCGATTCCTCCCGGCTCGCGGAGCAAAACTACTCCCGCGCTCAGGATTTGTATCAGCACCATGCCATCGCCCAGCGCGATCTGGAACAGGCGGAATCGGATCGCAATCAGGCTCGCGCGGATCTGAACGCCGCCGAGGAAGGAATGAAGATTCTCGGGATCAAAAATCCCGCCAGCCTGGCCACGTCTCCGGCTTCGGCGCAGATTCCGGTGCTGGCTCCCATCGGCGGCGAAGTTGTGGAGCGTCTGGTCTCGCCGGGACAGGTGGTGCAGGCCGGACAGACCCAGGCCTTTACCATTTCCGATCTGAGCACGGTTTGGGTCCTCGCCAATGTGTATCAGGCGGACCTGGCTTTTGTCCGCAGTGGACAGGACGTCTCTGTCGAAACCGACGCGTATCCCCAGGCATTTCACGGAAGGATCTCTTATGTGGCGCCTGCGCTGGATCCGAGTACCCGAACACTCCAGGCACGCATCGTGGTCGATAACCCGGGAGAAAAGCTGAAGAGAGATATGTATTGCACGGTTATGGTGACTGCGGGAAGCCTGCAGAATGCGATTTCCGTGCCCGATGCATCGGTGCTGCGCGACGACAATAACCAGCCGTACGTGTACGTCGCCGTCGCCGCGAATCAGTTCGGCCGCCGCGATATCGATATCGGCCAAAGCGAACATGGGCTGACTCAGGTTCTGAAGGGACTTTCCCCGGGAGACAGGGTGGTAGGCGCTGGCAGCCTGTTTCTTCAATTTGCCAATTCGCTGCAGCACTGAGGAGCCGACTCCGAATGATCAATCGCATCGTCCAGTTCGCGCTGCGGCAACGCATGTTGGTCCTGCTCATGGTGGCCTTCATCGCCGTCGGAGGCGCGATCGCGTTCCACCACATGCCGGTGGACGCCTATCCGGATCTTGCTCCGCCGATGGTGGAGATCATTACCCAGTGGCCCGGCCACGCCGCGGAAGAAGTCGAGCGCCTGGTGACGGTCCCGACCGAAGTGGAGATGAGCGGCGTTCCGGAGATGTCGGTGATGCGTTCCATCTCCCTTTACGGATTGTCGGACGTCATCCTGACCTTCCAGGATACTGCCGATGACTATTTTGCCCGCGAGGTAGTCTTCCAGCGCCTGAGCGAGGTGACTTATCCGACCGGAGTAACTCCGACTCTCGCACCCCTGGCCAGTCCGTCGGGACTTGTCTATCGTTACGTGATTCAGAGTCCCGACCGCACGCCGCAGGAACTGAAGGTCTATGAAGACTGGGTGATCGAGCGTGCCTACAAGCAGGTGCCCGGCGTCGCCGACGACTCAGGGTTCGGGGGCACGGTGATGCAGTACCAGGTGCTGCTCGATCCGGCAAAGCTCTACTCCTACCATGTCAGCGTGCCGACCGTGCTGCAGCAACTCTCCAACAATAACGCGAACGCGGGAGGCGGATTCTATTCGCAGGGCGGGCAGTTCTACTACGTGCGCGGCCTCGGTCTTGTCCGCAATACCCAGGATATCGGAAATATCGTCGTCGGCAGCCAGAACGGCGTGCCGACACACATACGCGACATTGGGGAAGTCACCATCGGACACGCGCCGCGCCTGGGAGAATTTGGCTTCAACCACACAGATGACGCCGTGGAGGGCGTCATCATGATGCGGCGCGGCGAGCAGACGCAAAATGTGCTGAAGGGCGTGGAAGCGATGACCAGCCAGCTCAACCAGCATGTGCTGCCGCCGGATATCAAACTCCGCCCCTATTACGACCGCAGCGATCTGGTGCAGCTGACCATCGACACGGTCGAGCATAACCTGGTGCTGGGCATGGCACTGGTTCTCATCGTGCTCATCTTTTTCCTGGTCAGCGTTCGCGCCGCGGTAATCGTCGCTCTGACGATTCCCCTGTCTCTGCTTTTCTCGTTTATCTTCCTGCACGCGCAGGGGGTGGCCGCCAATCTGCTTTCGATCGGCGCTATCGATTTCGGAATTCTGATCGACGGAACCCTGGTGATGGTGGAGAACGTCTTCCGCGAGCTGGGCGCCCGCGAAGGCCAGACCTACAGCTTCCACGAAGTGCTCGTGGACGCGGCTAAAGATGTCGATCGCCCCATCTTCTATTCCGTGGCAGTAATTATCGCGGGGTACTTACCCATCTATGCGCTCGGCGGACCCGCGGGCAGGCTGTTCCGGCCGATGGCCGACACGGTGTCGATCGCGCTCGTGGGTGCGCTGATCCTGACTCTTACCTTTGTGCCTGTCATGTGCGCTTACTGGTTTAAGAAAGGCGTCCACGAGCGCGTCAACAAGCCCTTTGAATGGGTACGCAGCGTCTATGCGGTCCAGCTGGAATGGTGTCTCAACCATCCGAAAACGACCATGACCGGCAGCCTGCTGATTTTCGGCGCGACGCTTCTGCTGGTGCCTTTCATCGGCGGGGAGTTTATGCCGCACCTGGACGAAGGCGCCCTGTGGATCCGCGCCACCATGCCCTACACCATCTCCTTCGAGGGAGCGAGCAGCTTCTCGCCTCAGGTGCGGGACATTCTGATGAAATACCCGATGGTGACCGATGTCGCCTCGGAGCTTGGCCGCCCGGACGACGGCACAGACCCCACTGGATTCTTCAACGACGAGTTCTACGTGGGGCTGAAGCCTTACAGCGATCGCTCCTGGAAAATGGGCCCGATTCATAACAAGTCCGAGCTGGCCGCCGATATTCAAAAGCATCTCCAGGCATTCCCGGGCGTCATCTTCAACTACACGCAGCCCGCCGAGGACGCGGTGGACGAGGCTCTTACCGGACTGAAGAGCGCACTGGCGGTTAAGATCTACGGTCCCGATCTCAACGTTCTCCAGAACGATGCGCTGGCCATCAAGCGCCGGCTCGAACAGGTTCCAGGATTCACGGAGTTGACCGTGGTCCGCGAACTGGGCCAGCCCAGCCTGCTGATCGACGTCGACCGCGACAAGATCGCCCGCTATGGAATCAATGTCTCCGATGTGGAGGCTATTGTGCAGGCAGCCATCGGCGGCCAGGCGGCAACCCAGGTGATTCAGGGGGAGAAACTGTTCGATCTGGTGGTCCGCATGCAGCCGGAGTTCCGCGAGGATCAGCAGCAGATCGGGAATCTATTGGTGCCTACTCCGGCAGGGCAGCAGATTCCCCTGCGCGAGCTTGCGGACATTCACGAGGCCAGCGGCGCCTCTTTCATCTATCGCGAGGACAATTCGCGCTATATCGGCGTGCAGTACAGCGTGGAAGGGCGAGACCTGCAAAGCGCCGTACTCGCCGGCCAGCGAGCCATCGCCAGCATCACCAAATCCCTCCAGCCCGGCTACCGTATTACGTGGGGAGGCGAGTACAGCGAGCTGGTTGAGGCGAGGCGCCAGATGGAATTCATTGGGCCGCTGGCTGTGCTGATCATTTTCATGATCCTGTTCGCGCTCTACGGCAATTTCAAATTCCCCATCACTATTGCTATCGGCGTGATCCTGACCGAACCCGTCGGAGCGCTGATCGCCCTCAAGCTGGCTCATGTACCACTCAGCGTTTCGTCCGTTCTGGGCCTGCTTGCGCTGATGGGGGTCTCAGTCGAAACCGCAGTCATCCTCGTCTCCTACATCAATAAGCTGCGCCTGGAAAACAAAGACATCCGCACCGCGACTCGGGAAGCTTCGCTGCTGCGTCTGCGGCCCATCATGATGACCGCGCTGGTCGCCTGTCTGGGACTGTTGCCGGCGGCTCTTTCCACCGGCATCGGTTCGGATACGCAGAAGCCCTTTGCCATTGTGATCGTGGCGGGACTGGTCTCACGGCTCTTCCTTGGGTTCTTCGTCAACCCGGTCTTATACGAGATGGTTGCGCGCGAAGGCGATGTCCTGCAGGTCTGATCCTCGAATCACATGCGGACGGACAAAGAGATGTTCACCCTCCTCGCCGCCTGGGAGAGCCTCTTATCACAAGTTGAGTTGTTGCGTGGTCGCCTGGTCGGGCGCGCTGAGCGAGTCCTGCTCCTGAATCTTGCGCGCATGTGCGGTAACTCTTGCGGTCCGAAAGCCAGGCCAGCTCGAGACTCTGACCGAGTCCACCTCCGCGGCGTTGAACCGGTCGCTGATCTGGTGCAAAGCGCGAGCGGTCGCCCGGGAGACAGCCGATGCCTCGGTTTTGCCGCAACCCGAACGGGAGCAGGCGCTCAGTATCCACATGAAGTGCCAGCCAGAGCTGCGCAAGATCAGATCGAGACCCGCGGCGGAAATATCGCCGGCCAGCATCCAGCTCCGATTGAATCGCTCCTGTTTGAGTCTGAACCCCTCAGGCAGCAAACAGCCGTCGCGGAGGAACATTGTGGTCGGCTTTACCACCGGAATTTCCCCGACGTATCTTTTTCCACCGGGACGCCGACGGAGCCGCCGACCTGGGCGTTGGGTACTGCTTCAGGGGCAATGGGGTGGCTGGGACTAATGCTAATGTCCGCCCGTTCGACGTTCGTACCGGGCGGCGTGCCCGCCAGATCGGCCTCAGAATCAGTTTTTGGATCGGGCCGAGTCAGGCCGTATGGAAATACTGAGGTGCCCGTAAACAGGTGGTTCTTCACATCAGATTTCTTAATGAGGCTCATAGCCGCTCCCGTCATTCCATTGACTACCTGAAAGGTGCTCGTCTGGAGCGGAATCTGGGTGGCTGAAGGCGAGGAAAGGAATCTAAACTACTTCTCTACTATACCCCCACAATGCCAGTGTCGGTGACACCTTAGCGATGGTCTGCAATTCCCTACGACGCGGAATTAGCGGGTGCCGAAGGTAGCAACCGGGCTTCTCCATTCAGGATCTACTTCTTAGGTGAGCACAAAGGAACGGACAAGGATTTCCTCTCGCCGTTCCGATCATTTTCCTGTAAATGTGAGCAATCCGGCTCAGCTATTGCTTTGCACCTCTGTTGCAATCATTTTGGAGCAGAGTCTCTCTGTATCTCCTCACTCGTGGTTCTGAGCTAAGTCAGCCCATCTGAAATGTGTTTTTCTTAGCCTCTCCGCACCGAAATAAGGACAAATCAATGAAAATTACACCTCTGCTGTTGAGCGGCGCCGTTGCGCTGACAAGCGGAAACCTGTGGGCTGCCTCAGGGCGCCAGGATTCGATCGATCGTCTGCAAATGTCCACGGATGTACTCCATTCCCTCATGAGCGCACCGGATAAAGGCATTCCCGAAGAAGTCATGAACAGCGCAAAATGTGTCGTCGTGGTACCGCATCTGGTCAAGGGCGGCTTCGTCGTCGGTGGCGAGCACGGCCGCGGCATCGCGTCCTGCCGGACCGCTGATGGCTGGAGCGCTCCCGCGTTCATCTCGGTGGGGGGAGGCAGCTGGGGCCTGCAGATTGGCGTCGAAGGCGTCGACCTGGTCATGGTCGTCATGAATGACAGAGGGCTGCAGCATCTGCTCTCCAGCAAATTCCAGATCGGCGGAGATGCATCCGCTTCCGCAGGTCCGGTCGGCCGTCACGCGTCCGCCGGCACTGACTGGACGATGAACACGGAACTCCTGACCTACTCGCGTTCTCATGGCATCTTTGCCGGCATCACGCTCGATGGAGCGGTTGTGGAGCAGGACGCCGATTCTACGCACGCCATTTATGGCGGCGATCCGTCGTTCCGGGCCATCCTGTCGGGCAACATACGTGCGCCAAGGTCGACGCTCGGCTTTGTCCAGGCGGTGGTCGAGACCGGCCGCGCGGGCACAGTCGCGGAAGCGGCCCCGGACCAGCAGTAATTTGGGAAACCTCAGCGTCGGTCGGGCGTTTCGGAGCCCGATCGACCGCGCAGGCAGCAAAGGAGAGAATCTATGCCGCTTATGAACGTTGTCATCACGCTGATCATCGTTGGAGTCCTTTTGTGGCTGGTGAACCGCTTCATCCCCATGCAGTCAACAATTAAAGGGATTCTGAACGGACTGGTCACCATCGTTGTGATCATTTGGCTCGTGAATGTGTTTGGGTTGATGCATTACGTCACCCATTTTCGCGTCGGGCACTAACTGCTAACTGAAAGAGAAAGCCCCGGGTCAGGTAACGCATCGGCTGCGGGATGCCGGATACAACGCACCATGGCGGTCATGTGCCTCAAAGGAAGAACTGTGAAAACCAGACTGTTATTCGTCGCTGCAACGATGTTAGGCGCGAGCGCCTTTGCTCAGACCACGCCCCAATTGATCCCGCTGGCCGAGCCGGCGCCCTCGACCACTCTGTATCGGGCGGTCGAGATCAGCCGCACCGTCCAGGCGGTCAATTATGCACACCGCGGCCAGGCGACAAAGGTGGATTTTGCAGGAACGACCCTGATGCCTCTCGCCGACGGTTGGGCCAGAGTGGAAAACAAGAGGGGCAACCTGGCGATCACGGCCGAATTCGGCAATCTGCAGAGGCCCTCAGCCATCGGCGGCGAATACCTCACTTACGTCCTGTGGGCAATCTCGCCGGAGGGCCGGCCGGTCAATCTGGGAGAAGTGCTGGTGGGCAGCAATCACCGCAGCAAGCTGCGCACAACCACCGACCTGCAGTCCTTCGCGCTGATTGTGACCGCGGAGCCTTACTATGCGGTTCGCCAGCCCAGCAATGTTGTCGTGCTGGAGAATGTAGTACGAGCCGATACCCTGGGGACGACCGAAGCCGTAAACGCAAAGTACGAATTGATGGAGCGCGGGGGATACATCCCCACGGGCTACAAGTTCGATCCGGTGGTTGCGAACGCAAAACTTCCCCTGGAATTCTTTGAGGCGCGGAATGCGGTACGCATTGCGCAATCAGAAGGCGCCGAGGAATATGCCGGCGACAGCTATCGCCATGCGGTGGAGTTGATGAACACCGCGGACAGCGCGGCGACGGATCGACACTCCTCTCGGCAGGATCTGATTGCAACCTCGCGTCAGGTCGTCCAGACGGCGGAAGATGCGCGTGCCGTTGCAGTGAAGAGAATCGACGAGGCCCGTTTAACGAGCGAGCGGCAGGCTTCCACCGACGCGCAGGCTGCGTCACAGGCGCAGGCAGAGACTGCGAACCGGCGGAAGGAGCAGGCGCAGCTGGACGCATCAAAGGCGCGGGCCGACAATGCGCAGGCGCAAACAGAGACTGCGAAGGCACAGTCGGATAATGCGCAGGCGCAGGCAGACGATGCGAATGCGCAGTCGGACGCGGCGGACAGCCAGGCTGCTTCCTCAGCGGCAGTAGCTGTCGCCCAGGCCGATGCCGACCAGGCCCACGCGGCCGCAGAGCAGGCGCAACAACAGACGCAGCAGGCTAACAGCGATAAGGCGACCATGCGCGCGCAGCTGACGGCGCAATTGAACGCCGTTCTGCAGACGCGCGACAGCGCACGGGGACTCATCATCAGCATGTCGGATGTACTGTTTACCACTGGGAAATACTCATTGAATTCCAGTGCGCGCGAGAAGCTGGCGAAGGTTTCGGGCATTCTGCTCTCCTATCCCGGACTTGTCATCGCAGTCGGCGGTTACACCGACGATGTTGGCACCGATGCAATGAACCAAGAGCTGTCGGAGAACCGGGCCGGAGCAGTCCGCGATTACCTGGTGCAGCAAGTCGTAACCAGCACTGCGGTGACTGCGATCGGCTATGGCAACACGGGACCGGTCGCGTCCAACAGTGACGCCGGCGGACGCCAGCAGAACCGCAGAGTCGAACTCGTCGTGTCCGGCGACTCCATCGGCAATCCAGCTACCGTCACCACGAGCAGCCTGAACTAAAGCAGGCATAGGTCGAGTTAGAAATACCGGAGTCAACATATGAAAGCATCGCGAATTACCTGGACGACCATAGCGATCCTGCTGATCGGATTCGTCGTTCCTGCCTGGGCTGGGCAGGAGCGGCCATCCGGCGACAAGGACCATCCGAAGCAGGACAACAAGCAGCAGGCCAGACCTGCCCAGCAACCGCAGCAGTCAAAGCAATCCCCGCCACGGGCCCAGCCACAGCAACGGCAGGCGCCGCAACAGCAGCAGGCAAAGGAGTCGCCGCGGGCCCAGCCACAGCAACGGCAGGC